>JGI24158J21664_10006041_pt1 | contig 15906 bp, 9 predicted proteins | sample Ectturendosymbi3_FD_21664 | JGI IMG/M metagenome (IMG submission 21664)
TATTCGCATGTGCGTGTTCAGGCCGTTGACCTGGGAAAATCGTTTTCCACACTCTTTGCAACAATACGGTTTTTCCCCCGTGTGTGTTCGCATGTGCNTGGTGAGGCTGCTAGCCATAGAAAANCNTTTTACGCACTTCTTGCAAGGATAAGGTTTTTCCCCNGTGTGTGTTCGCATGTGCGTGTTCAGGCCGTTGAACTGGGAAAATCGTTTTCCACACTCTTTGCAACANTAAGGTTTTTCTCCCGTGTGTGTTCGCATGTGCATGTTCAGGCCGTTGAGCTGGGAAAATCGTTTTCCACACTCTTTGCAACANTAAGGTTTTTCCCCCGTGTGTGTTCGCATGTGCGTGTTCAGGCCGTTGAGCTGGGAAAATCNTTTTCCACACTCTTTGCAATAATACGGTTTTTCCCCCGTGTGTGTTCGCATGTGCGTGGTGAGGCTGCTAGCCATGGAAAATCTTTTTCCGCACTTCTTGCAAGGATAAGGTTTTTCCCCGGTATGTGTTCGCGTGTGCGTGGTGAGTGTGCTGTTGTTTGCAAATCTTTTTCCACATCTCTGGCAACAATAAGGTTTCTCCCCAGTGTGGGTTCGTATGTGGCTGGTCAAGGTGTTGGAACTGGAAAATCTTTTTCCACATTTCTTGCAACTGTAGTGGTTTTCCCCAGTGTGCGTTCCCATGTGCACTGTCAAGTTGTCAGCATGGAAACATGTTTTTCCACAGTGCTGGCAACTATGCGTTTTTTCACCAGTGTGTGTTCGTATGTACCTGGTGAATCTACTATCAGCTGATAAATTTTTACACATCTCTGGTAACAGCGTGGTTTTTCTTCCGTTTGGGTTGGTATATGCCTGGTCAAGTAGTTGGTCGGGGAAGATATCTTTCCACAATCCTGACAACAAAACGGTTTCATGCGTTTTAGTGTTTGTGCAACCTTTTAGTTTTCAGCTTATAGAAAACGATCGGAATAAAAATAAATCTTTCGTAATTTATAACCCAATTCAAACAAAATTGCGAAAAAAAACTTTTTTCGAACTCATACCTGAAAGCCTCTAGCCCGCGTTCAAATTTCTTTGATTATCTTCTACAATTGGAAGCTTGCTCGAAACGCGCAACTGAAAACCATTACAGAGGACAAATCAGTTAAGCAACACATTTTTTAGCAATATTTATATTCGGAAAAGCATGTAGTACCACGAAAATGTGCATATCTTGCTGCACCAGTGTTCCCTCTAAGAAAATTTTACACTGAGCAAATGTATGCTTTATTGCGCAAGAACTTGCGCAAACATGTGCAATCACAATTGGTGAAGTGTTTCAAGGGTTGAAAGTTCTATGCAATATATAAAGGATATGAAATCTGGAATGTTGCAAGTGCGCGGGAATGGGATTTCACTGTGCAAGTGGTCTGGTGCCGCTGCGCAACCTTTGATGGAACGCAGTGCAGCTCTGCAATATTCTATACAGTGGCGTATCTGTGCAAAGTGGCGCCCGTGGAATTATGAACCATGCAGAAAATACATGTCGTAAAACGGAAAATGTTTGTGTGTTAAACTTTTCAGCAAATAAAATACAAATTATCCATTAAAGGACCACAACATAGTTTTATACTCATGCATTTTTATTATGAAGACCACCAAACCATTCAAATAACGACGTTATCATAGTTCATAGGTCGATATAGTGTTGCCTGACAAAATGGTATATCATACAAAAAAAATCCAACAACATATTGCAACTGAAAACGTCAACCCCTTTTAACGAACACATTTAATTTGCATTGCACAATAAATTATTTAAGGCAAGTCACGCATCACTTGTTTTCCAAAAACACAATTCCATCGAACCCAGGGGGCGGATCCAGCCAGTAAAGTTAGGGGGGTGGTTTCAGTGATATTTGGTGGTTAAGTCTTTTGAAACGGCTTCGCTACTGCAAGAGAGATAAAGTATACTTAACAACAGAACATGGGCTTCGGAAGGATTTCGGGGGGTCACTGGCGGATTGTTCCAAGGGCAGCCATAAAGATTTTTCCAGGGGTGCCAAAAGTGGTCAAACTTCATTTTTCTTTCTCGAATTTGCAAAAAATACGATAGCTGAATGTCAAATTTCAAAATCCAGGTGGAGCCTTGCTCCCCTTTCAGACGCCCATGCTTTACAACACTGCTGTGCAAAACAATGGACGACAAAATGGCCTTACATCGTCAACACTGTTTTCCGAATTGCAAAAAATCATGGTGAATAAAGTTATCTTCGTAGGTTTTAGGGGGTCGATTGCCTTTAATTACCCCCCTGATTGAAACATAAACATATCCAGCTTTTCCCGGGTAAATTAGACAAACATGGTACTTAAAACAACACTTTCCGTGTCTTATCGAAGCAGAGTCGTCTATGATTTCATCAAAGTAAGCTTTCGGTGTTTCGTCGCTTTCGATTCTCATATAGCTGGATCACGCAACCTGTTCTGCCTTAAGGTGCGTTTACACTAGAAATGCTTCTGAAGCGCGTGCAGCGCGTTCCGTCCTTCAACAGCATATAGCCGTCTACATATCCAACGCGCCTTCCGCATACACGAGACAAGGACGTTTGTGAAGACAAAGGCGTAGGTCAGTTAATGCAGGTGTAGGCCAACGAGGATTTCCTAAAGACAGCAATAAAGTGGCAATGAGACCTTTCTGCTCTGTTAAAAAAGCTTACCTGCGTCAACCTGGGTTAGAACAGCCTTCTATCGTGGCATGAGACTGGCGGCAGCGCTTGTGATTCGTTTTGCTCGTCGTAGTACTTCTAACATACCTTGATAGATGGACTTGGGAGCAAAATAAACATCATTGTTTCGCAACACATGTATTGCATTACAAATAGAGCTGCCTTAGGATCATAGCACACATGCTTTTTCACACTTCCTATTTCAGTTACAGTATTATTTATACTGAAACTTGCACAATTTCACACATAAATACAACTTCATCTTTAGACTGATTCATTAATTTAAACAATTGATCTTAGCTGATTTATACAACTTTTAGAAACATTGCTGCACAACCTACATTCTAGTAATAGGCGGGTAGTTTTCAATGAATTATAACTGGCCCATATTATAAGCTGAGCAGGGCAGTGACAGCCTAGCCTAGACCAAATACACTATGAGATAAGCCAACATCTGCACTGCAATCTGTGACTGTATACGTCAAGGCTAGTCAGATTTGTGTAATGTATGCTAAGCCATGACATACAATTGAAGATTGTGTAACAGAAATCGTGCAGTTCTTTTCTTTGCACAAGATAACCCAGACAAAGTTACTCTTCTGTGAGATGCTATAAAGCAGCAGCCATTAGGTGTAATAAAATAAGGAATCTCTTGGCTTTCCCATAGTGTAGCAACGAGGTTACGATGGCTGCAACATGATTAAAAAAATTTATGAAAAATACCTTAATGCAAGAGTTCAGAAATCATTTTCAGCAATTGATACTTTATTATTATTGCTTTTCCTCAAGTGTTTAGTTCAGACACAAGGTCCAGATTATTTTTTAATCTGCCATTAAACAGAAATAATCCAAACAACCACAACCGATCATTTGACACGAAACGTATCCTTTATCAGTTGATTGATACAGGCTGAGACTGGCCTAGACCTGCCTGGACATCAAGCTCACCAAAGCTTCCGTCGCTCACAACGCGCGTCAAGCGCTGCATGCGATCCGTTTTCCATGGATCCAGTTACGCAGCTGAAGCGCTAACGTCCCGTCTCCACAGCCACAATAAAACTAACAAACGCTTGCAAAACGCGCAAACCGCAAATTTAAACGCACCTTCTAGTGTTAGTCATTGAGGACCGGAGGTACGAAAGGACCAGTTTCAATTTACTGAAAGATCGTTTGCAGTTTGCAATACATATAATTGCCATCGTCAGCATTATTTGCAAACCAATTCGAAGAGTGTGAGGACTTCAGGAGGCGATCATTTTACGTTGCACAACTCGAAACTAGCATTTTGCAATCTAGAATCTTCTCGTATAATTGCTTACCAACCACACCTAAACTGTACACAGCTCCAGAATTGTCACACGTAGATTTTAGTTTTTCGCAGTCAGAATCTTTTCACGACAGTAGCGTAGCCAGCCCAAGTTTTCGGGGGCAAATATTTTGAATTTAAAAGAGCAACAGCACTTGGTTTGGGACACCCAGTCTCTAAGCACAAATTGTTAAGATATGCTAGAAACTTGGGGGGCATGGCCCTTTTGGCCCACTGGCTACGTATATGTTTCAGACATGGCATTGGACTTCGAACAGAAAGCCAAATTTGGACAGAAAAAGCTAGCTCTAAACAAAACCAACAAATCTCTTCATGAGTTAACATTTTTTGCTCAGCTGGCACGTTACTGATACTAACTCATGAACTGCTAATTTTTCTAAGACTAACTAATGATCTCTACCTTAGTCTCTGGAATGGGGCATTGTATTCAGTCTAGTTATTATATCGGACACAATTGGGTATCGAAGAATTTTCATAAAATCGGAACGGGTCGCAGCGTTTGTAAATCTCTAGGACCTCAAAAGCAGTTATTTGCGTAACAATCAGAATCTCAGCCCCGAGCTTAAACTCGCCTCAGCCAGATTCTGACTAAAATCTTCTTGGCTGAAATGCAGCAGTACGGAGTGTTGCAGTTGACTGCATCGCCTTGAACTACTGAGGCAAGCACAAGCGAAGGATAGCAATTCGGGCATTAACTAACAGGAAAGCAACCAGCAGCAATAGAGCTCACTCGACGAGTTCACTCCACTACTACTAGGTTGCACTATCATTATATAGCGATAAGTGAACTACGATAATTCGCTTGTGGTGACTATCACAGTGACTTGTTACTCATGGGCACCATCTAACGGTGACCATTTATGTACATGTGGCGCCATCTACCGACCGCCACAGGAGTGACTTATCCTTTCTTATAGTGTGAGAAGGACGATGTCTAGTAGCTAGGGCATGCGATGGTTCTTGTTCTGTAACAACGTCTGACCGTCGTGTTATGTCACAATACCATAGTTTTGTCATAATACTTGATGGTGCTGGCGTAACACGCCCGACTTAACGCATTAGGTAAGGGCGTTGTGGCTGTGTTGATGCAGCTTTGCAGTTTATGAATGTATGGGGCGCAAAATAGAGGTTCAAGAAACTGTCAATAAAGATTTTAATTTTTGCCGAGCAATTTTTGCTCCGCCATTAAAGTGCCGCCCACGGCACGTGCCATGCCTGCTATACCCCAGAAACGCCACTGATTCCATTTCTTTGGCTTCGGAAGGAAACGTCTTGAACCCGGGTAAAATTCTGCGTACTATGCTCAGTCCAATTAGCTCGATTTAATTTATCATTCGTTTGCCATTTCTTCAAAAATTTATCATTCGTTTGAAAATTTTCTCGAATGGGAACTGTCCATTGGATTGGAATTTAAATCCAATGTTCTATGCAAATCCATTGCTTCAGAAAAACATTCAATCTGATATGAATTATTGTATTATATTTGAAAAAAATACCCAGAGGGCAGCTCGGGCTCTGGCGGATGAGCTCGAGTAAAGCGCGAGCGAAGGTATTTGAGAGAACGCCTACTAAGAATGATATTTTTTTATTCAGGTCACCTGGAAAATGAACGCGAAAGACCAGAAACGGAACGAAAATATATGAACAGTGACAAGGCTCGATGCAAAGAGCCCGGGTTACCAACCTTAATCAGTGAAGTGGGTGTTGGCACAAATATACAAAGCAGCCAAGCTCATGCTCTACAACAAATCGTAATCGAAGACTCAGGCTGAACCTGAGAAGTCCGCGTGCCAGAGTCGCCACTGCATACTCGAAATAGCGCTAACGGTATCACCGGCATGTTTACGTCAAACAATCATACGGATTTTTATCGGAAACGTGCTTTGAAATTTCGTTGCTCAACACGAGATAACGTCCGAGCTGTTCGCCGGCGGCCAAAGTATTTTAACTCTCAAATGGATTGTTTTTCAAAACTTTACACAAGAAATAACTTAAAAATAAACTGTAACTAGAAAGATTTGAACGCAAACCCTATAGCGTTCTGCCTATTGCTTTATGCTGCTTCAAAACTTAGCCATGTAACAACAGTATTGCGCCAGATGTTTGAAAAACAAGGTAAATAATGACTGCACTAATGCTTAGCATACTTTTGTGTCTCCAGGAAACTGCAGAAACGTTTGACAATCACTGTGAAAATTGATAAAATGCATTGTTTGCCTGGGCTCCCTTTGAAAACAGAGCTGTTCATAACAGACCCGTTCATAACAAATTACGTTCATAACAGACTACGTTCATAACGGGTCTGTTACGAACGTGGTTTGTTTCGAGTGTTCTGTTCCAAGTAATCTGCTATGCACAGGTATGTTTTGCACGTACACCGTTTCCCTGGAATCCAAAGTCGTTTCGAATGTTTTTTACTAGCATGTGTGTTAGCTGGAACGTAACAGGCATTTTCATTTTTAATTGGCTATATTTAAAGAAAAACGCCTCTTTTTCAAATGTCCGTTTCAATGGAAAAGATTGTGGGTTACAAATGCAAACATGTCTTTTAGAAAATCTCCTCAACTAAACTAACAAGTCTTTTGACACGTCAGCTGCTAAACACTTTCAACAAAAACAATTCACACATAACGCCACCTAATTTATTTCTTTTAAAACCGATCATTATCTACGGAGGTCTCCTTAGTAGACGTCACAATAATTTGGGGAAATTTTCATTCTTCATTTACATAAGATGTGACTTTTTCCAACACCTTAAAACTTGAATAACGTAGTGATCCGTTAGCGCTTTTGTTAATTGCTCAAGTATTTTAATCCGGAAATGGATTTGCATAAACCAATAATTGGAATTTGGTGGTCCGACATTTTCCACGATTGCGTTTTACATGAAGAGGCCAGAGGACTTCGCACTTCAGCTTACTGCGAATGCAACGAAGGTTCGACTTTCCTCTTGAGCAGGTGTACACAACCCTTTCGCTATTGCCAGCCGCACTTCGATTGTTTTAGGAATTACGGCGGTCAGTGAGTTCAAGTTATTTTTTACATTGATGCTGTTTCCACACACTGAGCCTAGCCTGCTTCGACACGTGTGATTAGGCGTCTTTCTACTACTGCATGCAAATTAATAGATTCTCCTGTAGCCTGCTATTCCTATTGTTTCGTAACATTATGACTTTCGATGCGCTGTTAACAAATTTATGCCACGCATCGACCAGTTAGTGGAAGCTAAAAGAAAAACGAAAATATCATTAAAATTAGTTGTGGTCTTTGATTGTTATTTCAATGTAGGCTATATTATTCTTCTGAATAAAATAAGACCAAATCAGTTATTCCGAAGAAGTAGCGCGCATTGACAATCCGATCAAATTAGTTATTTTGGAAGAAGCGGTAAGGATTGACAATACCGGGTGCCCAATTGGTACGAGGTCGTAAAAAGGTTGTGAAGTCTGAAGTTTTTTTTCCTTTCTTGAGCGATTCCAGGTGTACATGTGTTGGGACTTGACTTCAGAATTATTCAGAAAACATATTTTATTCGTTTCTAAAAATGGATTGCAGATACTTTCAACGTTTCATCATTCTCCATCAGTTTACTTGAACTTAGCAGCAAGAAACAAAGTGTGAGGAAGCTTTCCTTTTGGGTGGGTCTTTGTTAGTCTACTTTTGGATGGGTCCAAGGGCGTACGCAAGGGGTTGGGGTTAACCCCACCTTGAGCTTGACAATTTAAAACAAACTTTATTACTTGGACAAAGGAGATTAATTGTTTTCGCATACTTTTTGCTTGTAAATCAGTGCAAGCACTGATCGCATTGGCTGTACTACCAATTTATGTAGCATGTTGCGCGAGCTCAAAAGCAGCAGTTTTTAACAAAGAACCATTCAAGTACTTGATAATGTCTCAGCAGGGAAAAAGGAAAAATAAAAGTTTGCTGGACGTCTACACATAACAAAAATTTTGTCGCGTGGGTCTACTTTATGCGCATTCTAAACTCTTGTGTAGTTTAGCAAGATTAGATCTTGCAAACCGGTGTCAAGCGAAATTTCGGACCGACTTCACGTCATGTGCGCATGCACAGAGTCATATCCTGCATATCAAATACGCTGCGAAAACTGACTGTTAGGGCTTAGTTTCAGGTAAGTGTGTCGGGTTAGGGTTTTGATTAGGGTTAGAAACAGAAATATAATTGAGGTCTGAGACTAAGTCCAATTTTTTCAGTGGTTATATTAATTCCTATACTGCAGACAACAGACAGACATTTTTATTTAACATCTGAAAAAATCAGATATCATGGAGCGAAGAATGACCGCAAGGTCTTCGAGTGATCCTCCCCCGCAAAATACAAGTCGAACTGCACAGAATACGACGACTAAAAATCTACAGAATTCTGTAGGCCTACATATATCTGCAAAGACGGTGCAGACATAACCACAGGACATAAGAACAAATACGCGCTACAACACAATTACAGCAATTGTTGTGGGCATCTGACATCTAACCAAAAAGTTTTATTTTGCACAACACATATCAAAAAAGTAATCGCCAAACTATATTCCTTTACTCTGAGAGGTAAAATGACTGACAAACAAAAATAGATCAGAAATTTCGCAGAGGTGAGAAATTTCGCTTGACATTGGGGTGTGCGACTTTTCTGAGAGGGGCCCAAGTTTTTTGAACTATGTCCAATAATTTTAAACGATGTCCAGTACATTTTTCCACGGGGGACGAAAAATTTTCTATGGGGGGCTTCGCCCCCCCTGGTTACGGGCCTGCTCGATACCGAGCATTGCTGATTTCTGATCTATCTGCAGTGAGACTCAAAAACTAAATAAAACAATGTAACTAATCTTTTTCCTTAAATCACACTCGGTATAGTCATAATATTTTCAAATTGTTCAGAATGATTAGGTATCTTGGTAATGTTTATAACTTCGGATCTGGGACACGCTGATTGATTAAAAATGAGGCTCACAAACTTACTTCCAAGTCATTTGTTAGAATTTTAGACGATTTCATTTTTGCAACATCTAATCAGTTTCTTGCAATCGGTTCTATTTCCTGATAACTTTTTCCTTTCAGAAGGAAACTACTGCTGTTGCAATTTTTTTGCACAACCAAATCATCTATACATACAATCAACCTTGTTTTTTTTCTGAAGAACGTCACTCACAAACATCACGCAACAAACTGTTTGTGCGCCAGAGCCCAGAATAACACGTGCTTATGCCTGCACTCTGCAAAACGGAAGGAAATGCTCGTTCCGCGTGACTGGTAGGAGCTAATAGCTATTCAGTCACAGTTCATTGGTCGTTACAAGAAACGCAGTGTCTGCGAGTAGATCCAGATTGGACACAATTGTTCTCTCTCTTTATTGAGAGCGCCAAGAGACAGTCTCTAAGAATCGACAGGCCGAAACTAAGCAAGCGTAGAAGACGAACAACATGCATATGCGGTTAGCAGAGATGAGCATTGGACTGGACTTGGATTGGACTGGATCCGGCCTATGATGAATTTTGTCGATATTGGATTGGCTCCAAACTGTTACACGATTCAGAAATGTAGGATCAGGACCGGATTTGGACTGAGTTAATCGAAAAGAATTGCATAATTTTTGTCAATAAATCTGCATTTTGTTAATTTTCTGGAATTCATTTGGACTGGATTTTAAATTTCTTAAACTTTTTGGACTAAGGTTGGACTTGTACTGAGTTTTAAAAATTCAAGACTGGATCTGGATCGAAAAATATGGTAGTCCGCTCATCTCTGGTGACTAGGCACTACTGGACGTCTGGTCCTGAAACAAAAACAGCATTATAAAATGAAGCAAATGATGAAAGTCCATGTTATGCAACTTGTTGATGATATTTTTGCATCGTACTGGTTCTTGAACCCGTGTGTATATACTGCATGTCCGACCATGCAGGTGAGTGCCTGCTTGAGCGTAACTGTGACCTCATTCTAGTCAGGGACACTTTAAAGCACTAGTGTTTCTGTCAGGGATGCGGAAGCGGTGGAAGCGGTCCTTGTTCAGTGGAAGCGGAAGCGCGAAAATTCTACCGCTTCCGCTTCCACATAGGTTATTTGACTTGAGTAACTTAAAAATATTTTTCAATTTCCTGATGTGGACTAAACGGTAAAAATAGCACTGTAAGTTTGATTGAACGTGCGATATCAGCAGCACGAGAGAACGAGAAAAAGCATAGGGGAAAGTCGGCACCTACGTGCCACGTTTTATGATATCGAGCGTAGCTACAACACGGTGGAATATGTTTTTTTCAAATTTTTCTAGTGTCTTAGGGTTGTGGCATGCTTTGTGGGAATTTGCGGAGCAAAATACCTGCAACCTCAAAAATTACATAGACTACTTCATTCGTCACTCAAGTGGATCAAGGGTCTCCATGCGTCGGGACCCATGAACCGGCTTGAGGGACCAATGAACTATGCTTAAAACTGTACGAAACTGTTGGTCCATTGTTGCACGGTTTATGTGCACCATTCCTTAAATTAAAAATAAAACTAACGAAACTTCAAGCAGCTAACTGAACCACATTAATGGGCTTATTATCACTGGCTGTTACCAATTTATGGAAAGTAGATCTTCGGCTTAAATATTTGAAGGTGAATCAAAACGAAATGTTATTTCAAAGATCAATCCTGAAAATTTAACAATACTACAACAAGGTATGTTTTCAAACATCTTAAGAAAATCGATCATCAATGTATATATCCAGTGAATGTTAACAGCAAACTTTTTATGCCAAACCTCTTTTGGTTGAACTTGATAGGAGAGTGAAAAGAGGGCGATAGGGGTCCGCATGAATATCTTTTATGTTAACTGCATTCAACACTGCTGAGATGCTTTTTAAGAAAACTTTCCTATAAATAGCTATATTCATACTTATTTTCAGCACCTGTCGAATGTATAAAAAACTTTTATTTTTGCAACTGTTAGCAAAAGGACACAACTCTTTTTTTGGTTCTATTGAACAGGACCGTAACTATGGGGGGCACAAGTCCCCTTGCAAAAGTTTTTGCCTTCCGGGGAAAAAAGTGTTGAACATAGTGTAAAATTATTGTACATCTAATTGGTCCCCCTCAGAAAAATCTTCCCCGCATCCTGGTATCCCAAGCTGGCTACAGGCCTGCTACTATAGCATCGCTGTCTTCATGAGATGATTTTCGGACTTCTGTGCTGCTACTATCATAAGTTCAAGGGCCCTAGGTCTGGTTCTGACGAGGCTTCAAAACAGTATCGCAGTCAGAATGAGGTCGAAAAAGCCATGGGGCCGCGAAACAAAATTGCTAAGATTACTGGCGGTTTTCCACCAATTTTCAACTGTTGCAAACTAAAGGATGGAAGAGTTGGACCCAAGGTGCCGTCAGTGACTGACTATGTCATTGACTGTCTAAACAAAATTATTGGCTGTGCTACTGCTTCAGAATGTTTACTTATATCTGTAACTTTTCCATGAACAAAAATATTTTTTACTAGCTTTTGGTTTAATAGGGTAGGTCGGTGATAATGGAAACACTTGTGCTTCTTCCTGGTTCGTATTTTTGTGATATCCTGACTTCTGGCATATATTTGTATTTCTTGAGTTATATTATAGCTGGAGGATGCTACATTTTGAGAATATATGTAAAAAATTTCTTCAGCATCCCGATCAAATTCCTTTTCTGCAAACGTTTAGGATGGTCCGCCACGAAACGTGACGGACAAACGTTGTCTGTAAAAACTGCATATGTTAATGAAACGGGAATATTTTCATATTTTCTGTATGCTTTCGAGGAATCAGTCGACTGTCATCTGCTTTCAATTTTTTGCGATGATTCAAACTTGCACAGATCTATATTCAAGTATGTACTTTCCACGATGGGTGTAAGCAAGGAATCGATCAGCAAATGTTCAATAGGAAATCGATTTCACGTAAAATTACGCATCTAATTTTACGTGAAATTGATCTAGTCAAGGATTTCCACTTTTGGGAATTTGCCCCTGGCAGTGGTGCAGTCGAGACCGTAACCTTCGAGACTGAGACCGAGACCCAGATAAAACTTGGAGACCGAGGCTACATCAAAATTCTCGAGACTCGAGACTTGAAATTCGAGACCGAGTCCGGGACGCGAGACTTCCAAATTTGTGCATTTTGCCGAAAGGTCTTTAAAACATGTTGTCATCACTTCTAAGTTGAATTTTATTCAAATTTCTGACATTTTCCGACGTGTTTTGGTTGTTTCATACCTTGCAAATACAACTAATAAAGAATGTTTGAATTATAGAAATTTTATTATACCATTTCTTTGCAATATTCTAAGATTGAGACCTGTAGACTTCGATCCTTCTTTTGTGATTTTCCTTTGATCGCACGATCTGGAATAAGTCACGTCACTATCAGTTTGATTTGGTGTGCGCTGCACATCTAGAGCATAGGTCCCTGGCATTGAAGAATGTGAGGATTACTGGCATTTGATTTGAAATGCTTAAAAACTGCTAAAGTTTCGCGTTCTCATTGGACAACTCCGATGCAAGGTACCCTGGATATTACAGGCGCGGGTTACGAATACGCTTTATATGCTTATATACCGGTTATGCTATTCTTGCACAAAGGATACAACTCAGTTCTACAACAGTGGTGTGACTGACGGGGTACAAAAGTGCAAACCTCTCCCTGACTAGTTAAATGCAAAAATGAGGTCCCATTTTGCTTATATTTTGGTATTCAGCACTTTTTCGTTTTCATTAAGTTGTTGTTTTGTGCGTTTTGCGGGAAGTTTTGGAGAGGTTTCTGGCGATTTCGGATTTTAGTATACAGAAACCCAAACCCGGATCCACTTTCATTTCAAAACTTTTTTTCTGAATGTTGGCGATGGGCCCTTATCCTGGCTAGTGTGGGCCTCTTTCAGCTATGTTTCCCACGCTGGCTAAAACCTCTAACTAGGCAACAGGTCTACAACTTAATTTTCCTGAATAATTTTTACTAGGATATACTAAAAATACTTACAATCAACATGGACTCAGCAAATGTTACCTGCACAGCAGCCAGCTTACCAAGGCAAATACTGACAACGAAGATATTCACAATGCATTTCGCAATGGTTGGCTTTAGGAAGTTATGGGTAGTGTGAAGATCAATTTCTTTGACGCATTAGACTTAGATAAATATGACTATTGAAAGGGGAACTGTATGAAATCAGTTCTTGATGAGTTCAGTTCTAGTGTCTCTATATCCCGCAACAAAGGTACTCAGTCAGATTTAGGGGGCTCCTTTTAACCCGGAGACCATCTGTCGGGAGTTACGGGGGTCCATTCCTCTGGCTCTGCATCTAATAATGAGTTTTTGCAAAACAAAAAGACTTTTGGGATGTTACTGTCTTGAGGCATAGTTGTTGTTGGTGTTGCTTACAGGAAGCATTTACCTGGGTTTTAGCGCTGCCAGTGGTCGACGATACACAAACAGGATATTACCATTCATTCTTCTTCCCGAAAGTGGCTCACTGTAGTCACTGCACAGTGCACTGAGAATTTGAAACCATAGGTAGCTGACTTGAAGTTATCTGACTAGTAGAATGCTTTCAAGGCTGAAAGTTCAAGGTTCAAGGCTGCAAGTTTAAAGGTTTGTTAACCAACCATTCTTCTGTACGATATGAACATGGTATCAGCGTAATATGCAATACTGCTTTGACTGTATGGCAACACTGTTTTGACTGTATGACATCTCTCCATTCATAGTATAATACGTAATTCAATGTGAATGAGTTTTAAAATTTGCACACTTTGCCATGGTGACTAGATTTGGGCTAGCAGCTGAAACATCTAATGCATCACATGATCAATGCTTAATTGTAGCACATATGGAACACACGTTAAGTTTATATAACTTCGACACAACGCAAGCCGGGGATATATGTTGGTGGAAGCAGGCCCGTCGCCAGAATTTAGTAGCAGGGGGGACCAAAAAACAGAAGGAGGGGCCAAAATCCAGAAGGGGGGGCCATATTTTTAAAATACAGTATTGGATATATGCAGCAACCGGTGGGCCAAACGTGAAATGGGGGGGCACCGATTTTAAATGGGGGGGCGGGCACCACTGGGCCTCCCGCTGGCGACGGCCCTGGGTGGAAGCAGTGCTTTAAAGAAATTTCTTCTTGTGTGTCAGCTCGTGTAACTGCCAAACCAAATATCAAACTTTCCTTAACTTGTGACAGCAAGCTTGCTATGGCTTTGTGCACAGTAGCAGGGGGATATGTGGTGTGACAATTTGAAAGGATTAAAAGCATTTTGTAAATTTATATGCAACTCTTATACCCAGAGTTGGTATTAAGGAAATACATTAGGGTAAGCACAGTGCTTCAGGTGAAGGGGCACAAAAGGTGTTTTTTATTGAAGAGTAAAACGCAAAACGTGTAGGGGTTTTTCGGTGTAGTGCGGACACGGACACGGAAGAGTACAAGATATGCGGTCACGGTTAGGGCAGAGAACATAAACTGCTGTTGCGGTGAGCAGTGGGGATTCTGAGGGGGGCGTTGGGGGCCATGGCCCACCAGATTGGATGCTCCCCAGTTGGCCACCCAATTGTATGCTTTATGCCATGTTCAATTTCATTTGATTGGCATACACAGCAAATAACTTTCAGCTGTCAATATTTTAAACGAAAATTTAAAATCCCTGTAGCCTGCATTCAATATTTCTCAAATGCATGATAGGCTGGGCATTTGTTCTTGACGGCCAGAAATGGGAGTTGTTGATGACGACACATGCCAGTGGTTGCTCGTAAGCCTCCGATCCTGCGTGAAATTTATTCAGACCGCGGTCGTGGTGCAGGGGCGAAGCAGGGAATTTGTTCGGGAGGGGCCAGTCACTGACGTCGTCAGATTTCAAACTTAGGTATTTTGCACAAAGATCATTTTGATGTCACTGGTCAATTTATGACGTCAAATACCTTCTACCAGGTCAATTTATGACGTCAAATATCTTCTACCATTTATGACGTCAAATATCTTCTATTTTCTACCAAGATATGACGTCAAATATCTTCTACCAGTCGGCATCGATAAATTTTAACAAAGACAAGAAAACGTTTGCTTTCGCAATGATCATTATCAAGCAGTTGTTAACCAAACAATTTTCAATGAACATTAAGAGTAGCGGAAAGCGAAGCTCCGTGTAATGTTGTCCTCGAGAATATCACTGATTATGCCTATTGAATAAGTCAAAATCAACTAAAAGTGTGTAAGTGGATTCATAGGAACAAATCAGAGGGTGCCAATAGCCAAATTTTGACTTTACAAAATGCCTGGGAGCACAATTAAAAGATAAAATTCAGTCTGCGTTTCTTTTTGAACAACTCGTCGATAACCATCTCAGGATCAACTGTCACATCACGATTATTCGTCAAAAAAGCCAATCCATCAGACAATTTTGCCCAGGCCCGTAACCAGCTTGGAAAACCAGGTGGGACGAAGAGTTTTCTGAGAGGGGCCCAAATTTTTAAGCTATGTCCAATCAGGCCCCGTAAATAGCTTGGGACACCAGGGGTGGCGAAGAGTTTTCTGAGAGGGGCCAAATTTTTTAAACTATGTCCAATAGTTTTCAACTATGCCCAACTGATTTTTCCAGGGGGCGAAAAGGTTTGCAGGGGAGGCTTCACCCCCCTTTCCTCCTGGTTACGGGCCTGTGTCCAACAGTTTTAAAGTATGTCTAACACATTTTTCCAGGGGGGCCGAAAATTTTTCTAGCTAGTTACGGGCCTGGTTTTGCACCATAGTGCTGCGTAGATGGGCTAGCAACGTTGAAGCGTTGAAAATGAACGTTCATTTGTTGCTGCTGTGACTGGCAACGTTGCAAATATGTGCAGTGTGTGAATGTTTGAGAAAAAGA
>JGI24158J21664_10006042_pt1 | contig 15906 bp, 11 predicted proteins | sample Ectturendosymbi3_FD_21664 | JGI IMG/M metagenome (IMG submission 21664)
TCTTTAATCGATTGGTTAATTCAAAGTCTTAACTCGTGTATCTGGTGACAGTAACAAAATGCTTATTTCTGAAAAACTTTTAGCGTGCTTCGTTGCCACTACTGACAGCCAAACTTCATTAACCTTATACTAAGGAGCCGGAAAGTTTGGAAAGGTCGGATGTTTTATCTCCGACTCCGCAACCCTGGCTATGACTAACTACTTTTTGTATTATTCGAGTACTCTTGTGATATGGACCATGAGTCTGACGCAATATAGTTGTTATAACGATTAATAACTCTGTCGGCACTTGCGCGGATCCCTATTGAAGGTGCGGGGTGCAGTTTGATAAAATTAGTCAAATAAGCTTAAAACCCAATCTGCTTGAAAAGTGCTGGCTTGCGGCCTTCATCGTGACCTGCATACGTGATCTAGATATTGGGTTCGGCTTCTTCCAATTTCGCGTGCTTAGTGTTATTCCTTGCCTTCGTTCGTTTGCAGTAGATGTCTATTTCGAAAGCTGTATTACCAAACCCTACTACGTAGGACCTCCACCTTTTTATTGCTCAGCAGTGATTACAACGTCATAAGCTCAAATGTAATCTCACTGAACAACTTTATTCAGCACACCCATTATGAAGTTGTGCAACTGTTTCGGCTAACGTTCCTTTTAAATAAAAACTTTTAATGAAAGCCTTCACCACAATAACAACTGAACATATCATTTGCCCTTGCGTTAGACTTTCACACTAAATTCACTACGTCTAATTAATCAAAATGAGGGCAACACCTTTTGTAAGATTTTTTGTTGGAATGACTTTTCTATGACTGCAAATAAGTGTACCGTGGAACAAAGGAGGCAAACGTACGAAACCTATATATTCCCTATCGACTCGAACTGAATATTTCTACTTGCAGTTCACGCCTACAATCTGAGCTCTAAATTACCCACGCAAACACACTAACTGCATTATCTCACTTCAAGAAACTCATTTTCCGACACCGTTAGGTCATAAAGAAAAACATCACTTCTATTGAAACGGAGCAACGTCACCTTTGCAGAGTTCTTCACTTTAACCGCCAAAATTTTAATGTTGATAAGCCCACCTAGTGACCCGGCCACAGCTTGTGGCAGTTAATGAAAATGTCTCACTGAACATTACAAATACCATGCGAAATGTCAAGAAATGTCCGCCGCCATTGCCTAGGTGTTATGGTGTTCCGTTGCGGCGTTGCTAAGGAGCGAATTATAAGAGAAAAAGGATTAAGCTAGCCTTGAGTACTTACCGTGACATAATGCAAGGCCTTTTTTTATCAAGTTTGAGTGCAGAGGCAAAATAAACCTTGAACTACCGGACCAGTAATGTTTGCTGGTCTGCGGTCGAATGCCATCTCTTTCCTTTCCTCAAAGGATTTTTGACTGGGGTGGGGGAAATGGCTTTGGCTGAAAAGGAAGGTGTAGGGACTGGGGGACAACTTCCCACATGTAAGTATGTCAAAAAGCCCTGGTTTCAAGTCAAACACTGGGGTATTTTAGCACCCTGGATTTGACCCAGACTTTTGAATAAACATTTTATCAATTTGTTCACTCCGCAACATTTTATCAATTTGCTCACTCTACATATTCTTGTTTGAAACAAATTGATATTTCAAGAAAGATCTGTTTTCAGTTTTGGAACAAAATGGTCGCTTTAGGACCACCGTCATCAGATGTATCTGTGAAGTGGAAGACATCATTTTGTAAGACGTTAGGAAAAACTTTCAGGCAAAAGATGGTATGTAGGTTATGTGTTTGTTGTGTGAGGAAGTAAATTTGCATGAACGTCTTGTTTTTATTAAATCGGATGTTTCTGTCGCTTTACTGATTTTGTTGAATTGAAGAGGCTCGTAAAGTAGTTTCGTAGAGACGTTTTTTTCTTTACTATAGATGTTTCTTTCAAACCCAAGCAAGGTCATTGAAGCCTGGAACAATCTCCGAAAAGGCAATGCTGTCAAAGAAGTGAAAAACATTTTCAAAACAGCATTGTTCAGTTACACTCAGCTGGTATGTTAATAAGTACATTATCATTGCCACAAAACCAAGAGGAAGTTCGACACATTATATATTAATTAAAGCAACAAATAGCATGACTTGTGGTGAAACGTTTGCTGCTTTTCAAAGTAAATTATTACACAGAAATTCCACAAGGTGAGCATTTTTCTTTTTCGAGCTATATCGCGATAAACGTTCATTAAAAAAATCTGTTCAACTGATCTAGTGCCTTTCGCTGTAATGACATTTGCATCGAAAACGAAAATGTTTCGTAAAGATTGATGAAAAATTTTCGATACAGTAAATTGAATTTAAATTTCACGAAAAATTTAAACGTTCTGTTTATTTGAAGTTTCAGTCAAACAAATCCATGCTCATAATGCGCGTGCTGGCTCTTAATATTCTGAATGCTCTAAGAGTAGTATTAATTAATTGTACTTTTGTCACTTAAAATGCAATGTTTTTACACTATAAGCACCCCATTTCGAATTTTGTTATTCCCCATTAACTGTGATCTCTTGATAATAATTCATCAAGAATGAATGCATCCTTTTTTAATATGGCCATCTAGATTTTTTCAGCATTTGTTCAAAATCCCAAGCAGTCGTATAACCTACTGTACTTTCTCGGATTTTATATAAAAAAAAAAAACGCATTTTGAGTGCCAATGCAAACAACGCTGTATGGTCAGTCATTAACAAAGTTTATAACCACTGATTTTTTCACAAAGTAGGATGCCTATGGTTCGAGCCCAGCGCCCACAGCCAACCATACTCGCCAACTCCATTATTGTTCTGAATGTTTGAATTTGTAAAGTTAGAACAGGATTTATCGTACTTATTGACTGCTTGATCAAAATGTTTTGCAGGTGTTTGATAAACTACCGGAAGGTCCAGAGCGTCATGAAATCATCATGTTCCTCGGCAAAACGATAATCAGAGCTTGCTCGTCGGAAAGACTAACCGGAAATTCCTATGACTGTGTGCGAAAAATTTTGAATTGGTCGTTTGCGTCGGACTTTTTTGATCTGTTCAGTAAGTTTGTGTCTTCTTGCAGACATTGTTTCATCAGTTTCTTATCGAGAGGTGAGAATGTTTTGAATGCGTGTTGGAGTTCAAATCTGAGAGAAAAAAATACTTTCACAGCTTTAAATGTGCTGTATTATTATGACTGCCATTAAAACTTCGTAAATAAGTTTTTTTTTTCGATTCTGCTGTATGGCAATCAGAGCAAAAAATAAAAATAAGACTCTCACTTGCCGAAATATAAACCCCAATTTTCACGTGCTTCCATGGAGAGTTTCAATCGTATGTTTGAAATTCAATCAACTCATAAAGCGTCTAAAACGTTTAAAAGCTAACAATTTCATGCCTCATAGAATCCTTTTGTTAGAGTCTGATCGACACTGGATAAATGCCAACAGCAGATGTTCGTGTTGGTGCAATTGCTTAAAAATATTTGAGTCCTGGGTTCACTCCTGTCTACTCTATAACAGTTTTTATTTAATCGTGAGTGATACCAAATAAAACAAGATTTTTTATTTCCGAAAAGGACGTATTTCAAAATACCATAAGCAGTACGTCTTGTCAATAATCCTGCTCATGATCAGGGGCCAGACAACCCCGAACATAGCATCACCAAGTTTCTTACAAAAACGTTTTGCGATGCGATACCCAGAAAAAATCTACAGAACTTGTTGAATATTTAAGCTATTTCTTGCTTAATGAAGTTTTTTTTTCTATGTAGTCAGAAGCTGCTCAAATTTGAAGAAATCTGCCTATTTTCATTGTATAAGAAGTGACGTGAATATACCACCTTCGTCATTTTTACTCAAAAGAAATGTTATTCTTGGTGGCTGTGTTTGTATAAAACTTCTTATTATCTATTCTTTCTACTTCATCTTTTTATAAGCACATGTTGGCAGCATGCTTATAACAAGATGCCACTCGACACTAGACACAAGATGATCTATGAAGTGTAATTGTTCGTATAATCCTAGCTTATTCCACCTGATTTTTTCTAATCAGCCTGGTTTTACATTATTCACCGACTTCTGGCAAAAACTCCTTGCACACCAAACTTTTGTTCATGTTGTATGATGACTAAACAAACTCCTGATCTCTCCTTCCATTCCAGTGTCCTGAAGATTCCTAATTTACGTACCTGATCTACGTTTGAGCCCAGTATTGGCCTTTATGTTTAGTCTTCATTCGACGCACTGGTTCCTGCAACAATGTACCATCCAGTCATGTGTACATCAACACTAGCAAATATGCTCATATTTGCACAGATGGGTCAACGACAGCAACAAAAGACCGTGGCGGTGTTTGCATTGAACATATTATCAAACGATACGCAATTACAATAAATTTGCATCGTTGTTTAGCTCAGAATTATATGTCATCGTCTACGACATTTGCTGTCATTTTCTTTTAAGTTTTCCAATCAGAGTTGTAAACGGGCCTCATTTTGAAGTCCGATCCTGTCAGGAGCACGAATTATAAGCTCGAACCCAGTCGGAGCCCGACATTTATTTTTGTAGTCCGATTTAGGTCCGAAAGCCACATTTACCAAGTGAGTCACAATATGCACAACTGCCGGGGTATTGGTGGCGTAGCAAATTAGGCTATATATGACCAAATAATTCACAATCCTTTTTTATTGAAGATTTAATCAACTCGATTGCTTCAACAGTAAGTGGCGACAAGTGTCCGTTTTTGCGAAAAACTTCTATATGCAGGCCCGAAATCGGCCCGAAACATTTTGACAAATTTAAGCCCGAACCCGGCCCGACCCGAAAAGCCCGGCCCGACTGACAAGTCTGCTATCAATGCCGTATTTGTAACAGAAAGTTTCAGTGGTTTGCAGGCTATTAGGAGAAACAGGCAAAAACACAGATTTGCAAATAAGATTATTCGTATAAAAAGCCTACGCCCGACGATATGATCGGCCATAACTCCTGAACAGATTGGGCTAGAGAGCCAGTCAAAACGTCCCTGGATTCGAAAGACAGCACGGAATCCAATGAATTTGACAAACAAGTACCTTTACATTTGAAATGTTTAGAAAAATTCATATTGTGTATTAACCGTATTGATTTTTTGGCAATTTTCAGAGAAAATAAAAAAAACTCGTTCCCTGTATCCATTTTAGCTTTTTCGATCCGGTTTTTGCGCTTCGAAGACCTGTGAAGAACCCAATAACACCATATTCGCAACAAAAGTGAGTCCGGGCTGTTTTTTTGGGGGGTGAAGTAGGGTGGTTATGTCGATTGACTTCCAGATGAAGTTCTGGGGTCCTGAGAACAAATTACAGGAGGTAATTGTTTTTTTTCTATAATGATCTAGGAGCGAATCTGAAGCTTTAGTGACCTTCATTAGCGTAATGGCCTAAGGGCTTGGTGAGTTACGGCCAAAAAAGACCAAGAAATTGGCTCAGCCACCTAGCGGATTTTTTGATTTTCTTCAAGCAAAATATTTATCTGTCAATATTTTTCCCTGAAATTTGGTAGGATGTTGTATGACACCCGAACACACCTGTTCTGCAACTTTGATGCGGTTCGTGAGTGTTGACTGGCACAAAAGTTGCTTGAACGGCAAAAATAAGTATCTTTGGATTTTGTCGATTTGATGCCCCAACAAAAAATTTCAATACTTTTGGTCATCATCGCAAAGCTAAGGTCCTTACGGACATTTTTTGTAGAAAGTTTATTTCCAAGGTTTTTGGTTTGAGCTCTATGGCGTTTTGATTGGTAGCAACTCATTTTTCTTGTCAACGTGAAAACCAGTATTTTCCCAAAACGACGTCAGAATAACATAATCGGTGCGCGCAACGTACTTCACAAGATTCGTTGCTGTCTTCTGAATCCGACGATGCCTTCATGGACTCCCTAGCTCAATCCATTGAGGAGTTATGGCCGATCATGACTTTGCCGACCACTGCAGTGGCCGGAGCGGGCGTTAAAGCTTTAATCTTCTAACAATGAGTTGTGAAATTGCTTTATGTGGGTTCCAGGACATGTGTTCTAGCACACTGTGATGTACCAGGAAATGAAATAACCTGCTCGTTGGAAAGGCAGGTTTCCCACGCGGTATTGAAAGTATTGAAAAAGTATTGAATTTCGAAATTGGTTTTCAAGACCTTGAAAAAGTATTGAATTTGACCAAAATGTACATTAGGTATTGAAAAAGTATGGAAATTCTAAATGGAAAAGAAATCTTACATATCTGAGCAGAATTTACTGAAGTCAAAGCACTTATGCAGTGTTATGCAATGTGTAAAATTGAGTTTCATGATTAAGAATTTTGAAAAATTACGAGAAGTAATGGTATTGAATTTTTTCAATTTAGTATTGAAAAGGTATTGAAAATGTGTGGAAAATGACTTTTAAAAATGTGTGGGAACCCTGGAAAGGTTAGCTACGTCTTACAGTTGTTCACATCCAGAAGATAATGTTAAGTTCAAAATTGTACACTGTGTTCTGAATTACTCAGATAAGAATACTCTAATTTCTGACGATTGTTTTAATTCATATAACTGTAAATATGTCAGTGATACTAAGGGCTGGGCGTACAAAAACATTCCTCAAATCGCGAAAGGTTAACTTAATTTCAATGTTTCGACTTCGAGCTGGTCATTGTAGGTACCTTTTAACGCATGGAATCCACTCAATGAGTTATGGAAACATTGTAACATCCCAGAAACATTCCTTTACTTTCTTACTATCTGTTCCGCATGCTATTCATAAAGACTGAAGCTCAAGTTGACAACGTATAGGCTGGAAATTCCATTTGGATCTGCTTCTTTATCAAAATATAAAGCTACCACTTACTAGAAAACGGCATTGCAGAGCAGGGAAACAAATTCAATACGTCAACACACCACCCCTGAAAACAGTCACTGCACTACAAGACTCGTTTTCATAAAAGAACATCAAACCCATCTAAAAATGTCATTTTTTTGACATTAGCTCATCTCCAGTAACGGTTTGCACAAGCATTAGGGTTTGCACATTGTTATCAAAAAATGCCAGTTGCAATTTTTCTTTTAGGCAGAATTCATACGGTACTGCATGTAAGTGACCAAAACGACGCCTGGAAGAAAAATATAGACGACATCAAGACGTTTTTCAAGATTGCTGAGAACGACATTCGAGATGGTGTCTGGACTGTAAATCAGACTAAAGAGATGTTCACTGATGTGGACCTTCTGATAAAAGGGGCAGAAGCATTGTGTGCTGTAAGTAGAAAAGTCATAGGTAATTTAAAAACATGACATGCCGAGACTTTTTGTCGTCACTGGTTTCGTAGTGTAGCTGATGTCACCTTTGTTTCTGCTATAAAAAGTGTTTGACGAATATATCGCGCAGATGTTAGAAATACAATTTGATGACGCAAGCACCATTCGCTTGAGTTTCAAGTTTAAAAATAGTATTGGCTACTTTTGTACCAAAGCTGCGTGTCCGAAACAACCAAAAATTTAATGAAGCAAGACGCAAAATAGCTGGATAAACAGACGCTCCTGACTCGCTTAAAATCAAGAGGGAACGCCAATTGCCAAGAAAATAATCTAAAGCAGGCGCAGACCAGAGGTGATCGCGAGTACGGAGTGAACTCTGGCAGGAGTCTACAATTTTTGCCGGAGCATGACCAGGAGTCGGAATTTTCGATGAAAGCTGGAGCAGGAGCGGAATTTTCAATTTTTACAGGAACCAAATTACAGCTTTTATTGATTTAATTTTTTTGTGACGGGCTGATTGTTAGATTGATGTCATGGTTCTATTCTCTTGGGTGAATTGGACAGTGAACGGTTCACTGCAGTCTGCTGATGATGAGGGAGGGTGATAGACTGGCGGGCTCTGTTCTGGATAGCGCATAGCTAATGCTCAACTGCTGTATTACAGAAATACTTTTTTTGGGTTTTGTGGATACATCAGTTACTGGAAGTTTGACGTCTGCGCTGTATCTTGTTTTGAGCGGTATTCACAATTTGTTATTTTTAGTGACATGTACAAGAGAACAGTGTATGTATCTTTAAAACGCAACAACAGCAGTGTGTTTTCGGCCAAACCAGCATTAATGCAGTTTACTTCAGGCTATTCCTAATCATGCCATTAATATTTTGCAAGTTTACAATATAAGGAGATGATTTAATTGTGTGAATAAGGTGAGCTGAAGTTACCCTCACTTAGAATTGTAAATGAAACGACCAATGGCCAATTAAGTGGTTTGCTGCATGTTTGTTAACGGTAACGAATACTTCATCCCATCTGATGTAGAACTCGCAACATATTTTTGTTTCAATTTATGGCCACAATCTCTTATGCACCTGATCGCTCATTTTTGATGGCATTTTGATAGCACCGATTTAATTATTCAACAGAAACTTGACCATCCTGTTGCGTGTAGCACGCCGCTGCATTTGTGTGCTTCTTTAGAAAAGGAAAATGCTGCGTTGTTTGAAAAAATAACTCCATTTCAGCATAAGAGTTACTGCAAAGGAATGTAAGAATTCGGTTCTCGACTTTCGCTGACATTATTTAGTTCAGAATCGCATCATGCGATGTCTTCTTAGAATAGGGTTACCATACGTCCGGAATTTCCTGGACATGTCGGATATTTTGTTGCTAAAATTTTTGTCCCAAAATAATTTTTAAAAATGCTCTTAATGTCCGGAATTTTGACAGTTAGTTAATTACGAATAAAAACTTGAATAATCAGGTTTGGGATAGTAAAACATGCCTTATTTGTATCTTATCTCTTTTAGCCTATTGTGTAACAATTCTATGATATTTTTGTCTATAATAGTGATGCTGTTTTGCGGTGAATTGGAAGTTGTAAGAACATACTGAAAAATACCGTAAAGCACTTGTTTGTTGTCGCTAAACGTAAGCATTGAGACTGTCAGGAATTTTGCCTCTGCAGATATGGTAACCCTATCTTAGCATCAATTAAAACAGTAGTTTGTAAGCCCAATACAAACGGTGAGCAAACGTACTGACTCGAAGGGTGATCACACTAAAACTTGTCTACTGGCTGGATCGGGAGCAGACGAATAGATTGTCTGTGTGACTATAAAGTAATATAAATGAGAAATAAAAATGATTTGCCTTTGTTCATACAATTTCTGCAATCTAGGCAGGTATGCAGGAGCAGGGGCTTAACGAGGTTAGATGGCGCCCGGGGCAATAAGTAAGTTTGGCGTCCCCATGTTCGAACCTGAGGTCTGTCGGAAGCAAATATGCTGTTGAAGAAAGTACTTGCGACGTTGTTGGGACTTTTTTGCAAGTTTGGTGCATGCGTTTAGCACGTGTGTTCAATCAGACCGGGAAGGTTTCAAAGTGAAGTATTGCCAGCAGTTCGTGTAAGGCTTTGATTAGCCGCCAGTGATGACAGGTTATTTTGTAAAAACAAGCAAATTTGAAAACAAGCCCAAAATGGGTAATTTGACGGAAAAACAAGCCCAACGTGCGTTTGGTAGGAAAATTCAAAAAAACATAAAACCAGCAGGTTAGTTAAATACAAAAACAGGAAGGCAAATCCGAAAAAACAAGCCCAAAATGAGCAAATAGACACAAAAACACGCCCAAACGTCGTTTTGCAGTAAATTGAAAGAGCAAAATGGCCATGAAAATTGATAAAAGAGCAATCCGCAATACAGAAATCTGAAAAAACAAGCCTAAAAAACAAGCAAATTTTAATCAAAACAAGCCCAAAAACAAGCAACCCGCAAGTCATCAAAAAAAACCGCAAATCCACAAAAAACAAGCCCAAATTCGCGGGAAAACCGCAAGGTTGGCAACACTGTTAGCAGCAGCGGCTGAAAATACTTTGACGATGGCGCACAGGCGAAACAGTCAACATGTACCACAAGCGAAGCAAGAACGAACAACTGACTCACAAAAACGTGGTATTCACGCTGCAAGACCAAACGTCAAAGAATGTTGAGAAAACAAGGTCACTTGTGAGTGTACAAGGAAGGCTGACAAAGCCGGTGCCGCTGCAACAAGTGTGGCAAGCCGAAGTGCACTAGTCACCTGTACCCCATCTGCGGTGACTGCTTGTGACAAATGTTATGTTGCGGGGGCAAAATTTGTGTTGTGTTGCTGGTGCACAGCTTAGTGTGTGTGCACGAACAAACGACGACCAGCTTTGGAAAAATTTGGACAAATAAATGAATAATAAATTCCTTCAATTCAATTCGATCCACTCTTCTGTGTACCTAGGTATGCGTTTTTCATCTGTGAATTTTCTTCACCGTGTTACCGCGTTCTGTGCTTGTTTGTTTTTTCTAACTGTGTTTATTTGATCTCTAACTGTTGTTTTGTCTTGCTTCTGAATATCAGCTGAGTCATACAAATACATTGATTCAGATAAAAATTCGGCCATTTTCTGCATGTCTCCCATATAGTTTCCAATGGCCTTAAAGTGCTGTAATTCACTCAGGGCTTGCTTCAGACACCTTGGTACCAGCATGGAACAGGAGAAATTCCTCAAGTCCACCACAGTTTTTTGAAAGAATATTAAGTTTAATCATTTATATAATTTTCGTTATTTTTTTGTATTTTCCTTTTAATCAATAACAGCATAAAATTAGAGTACAAAGTAACGCAAGTGTGCGCAAACGACGTAATAAGAGTTACATTTTCTGTGTACTTTGTGTTATCAACCTAAATTGAAAAAAGTATTGTTTTTTTCATTTTCAAAATGGGGTTATCATCACCACCTTTTAGGTTCCTGGGAACAAAAAATCTGTTTTAGTGTTCTGGCAATTTCTAAAATGTACAAAAAGTGCAGCGTCAAACTGTAGCAATGGTCAGGTAAAAATAGGAAAAAAACAGAGCCAGTTTAAAAATCTCTTTGAACGAAGATAGAAAAAGTTTGCCTTAAATATACGGTAGGCAGTTATTATTTTTAGAAAGCGTCAAAATGTTTTTATACAGGCTCCAATTTCTAATTTTGAAGAAGTGCTTAGAAAAACCTCAAAATTTTCAAGATCATTTTTAATAATATTAAAGTTATCATTTTAAATGCTTTTTAAACATCAAAAATTTTCTTATTTTTATTACTGATAAAATTATTTAAAATGTTTTTGTAAACGTCAACGTGCTTTTTATTTTCTTATTTATTCATAAAAGCTATTATTTGAAACAACGTCAAAATGTTTTTGTATATAAAAGCGAATCTATTTGAATAAGTTTTTATGAATGAGGTTGCGTAGTGTTGCGTGAAATTTATTTCCTACTTAAAAAAATATGCTGATGGATTCAAGCCCTTCACCTACGTAGAGGCTAGTTACTTGAATACAGATATGTGCAAGTTTGAATCATCGCAAAATGAAGAAAGCAGAACCTTTTTGACTGATTCCTCGAAAGCTTACAGCAGGGGTGCTATTGCCGGCCGCATTACTTTTGTTTATATGAAGTACGGCCACCAATGATTTCGAGTTTTATTTATGAGATACGTTTAATTAGAGAATAGATTTTATCCGGCGTACGTCATTTACTTGTGCCTAAAAGTACAAGAAAGGGTCAAATATTTCTAGATTGTTCCAGAATGTTACGCATCGTGTCGACTGATTTTCGTGCCTTGCGTTTGTTTTGCTTCAGTATACGCCAGCACGGCCGCCAGATCTTATATTTAAATTACATGTGGACGGCCGCAAATTTCATTATCGAAGGCGGCAAGGGCCGTACGGCTGCAGGTTGTGCACCGTTAGCTTACAACAAAGCTAGACCTTTCAATCGTGAAAGTTATTCTATTTAAAGTTTGCAACGACGATCCGAGAACCGTGTTTTTGAAGTGTGTCTGTTGAAAAACGTCAGTGATAAAAATGTTGGTCACATCCGAGAGGTTGATGAATTCGTATACTATGCATTGCTTGGACAAAAATGTCCATGGGAATTGCCGAAACTTTGCAACATCAAAGTGTTTTTATACAGGCTTGATTCATAATGCAATTACATTTCAAATGAAATTGGATGTGAAAATTGTCGAATATTTTCTATTTTCAGATTACGGACAGTGGAGTAGATGATTCCAACGAACCGAAGCAAAGTAAAACTGTGAGAGATGTTATAAGAAAACGAGAAGAGGAACTTAAGCTGCTGGAAACCTTTCAAAAGGAATGCGCTTTTTTTAACGGAGTGTGCGACTGGACTATGAAAAGTAATTTTATTTTTTTATTTATTACAATCACATAATGTATTTGAGGTAAGCATATCCAAAAGTTTGTTAATGCTCTGTAAATCCCTAAGGTAACAAATCTGTAAGCAATACAATAATACATGTCAACAAAATCATCAGTAACTGTAATATCAATAAACATTCATTTATTTTTGACTTTGCAGTTGTGCTTGCTGTTGCTCTCTCGCCTATAGAGTTCTTTTTCATGGAATATGTTACTGTTAGTACGTCAATTTATTGGAATAAAACGGTGATGCTCCAAGTCTTCATAATTTTTTCCTGGAAATAAATCGAGATAAAAATCACACTTATAAAAACAGCAGGTGCAAACTTGTGTATCAATAGCTTAAAAGCTTTCTCTAAAAAATCCTTCTTAAATTGTTGGATCAGTTCAACTGGTACGCGTTAATTGGTTGAAAACAGTAATCGCGAGGCCAGGAGAAACGTGTAATTAAAGGTTTAGGCACTGTACTTCCTGATGGTGGTTTGCACAAAATGCAACAAAAGCACAAAAATCATTAGAACAGCACAACTAAATCTCCAGTATGTTTTTAAGTGAACATTGGAACTTCAGTAAGAAAAAATGCACCTGTAGACCGACACCTGGTGATGTCTTTTTGGCTGATAAAATGTTATCATTGGAAGTGTTAATCACTTAGCTTAATGTCTCTCTTTTAACCATAACTTATGACACTGACGTGGAACGGAGATCCCAGTGGTTACTGGTCGGTATAATATTTCAAAGTACCCTTAAACACTTCAAATTGGGAAATGAGACAGGAGTATGTCGGTGTCATATGTAATTGCAAATCCCGCTCCTAATGGCTTGGTCCAAAGCAGGGGTGCACAACCTTTTCGATATTGCCGGCCGCAGTGCGTTTATTTATGAATTACGGCACCGAGTAATTCTTAAGATATTCTATTTTTTGCAATGCTTCCGTTCTGCTTCCATACTTCTGTTTGGCCGTCTTTCTACTAAGTAACCTCGTGCAGTAGACAGAGTTATTAATGCACGGCCGCCGTAACGTATGTTGTTACGACATAAACGTTACGAAGAAATTGCTTGTGCATAAACAGCAAAACAGCAGCAGTAAAGGTCCTTAAAAACCGTGAAAGCCACTGTAGTGGCATTGAGGTGAGTTTTTGACATAACGTGCTCACCGACTGTGCTACAGAGTCAAGGCATCAAAAGATGCAGATTTTCGTGTACTTTCTTTTTAATAAAAATAAGTAAATTGGCAATTCGAATTTTTTCATAGATCCAATGACGTCACGGAGACCTCTTCGTTACGTCACAAGATCACACAAAATTTTAAAACTGTAGGGACTTGTTTTCTTTTTATAAGGAACTGCAATCTTACGATATCTTCATTGACTCTCTAGCGCCATGAGCCGGCGAGCAATTAACAAAAATGCCTGAAAACTGCTATTGTGGCTTCCGCGAAACGAATAGATCCAATCAGCCGTTACAACTGGCATAGCGATGCTATGGTAGAACCAACGTCGCACATATTTATAGACTGAGTTTGATATCATACCGTACTTGTAAAATTGTACTCACGGGGTTTCCACCCCAGTGGTCGGCTAAAACGGATTGGTGTCGAGGAAAGCTTCAAGCACGCGATGCTGGCGATCTGACTCTACTGGAGAAAGTGGAGTAACGTCGCTGATTTTCGTCCAAAAAAATGACAGTGGAGTGAATTACCGCCGTTTTCTCTGCTGCAGTGCTAATTTGATAATTTTCTGCGTTTTCAGCTTCTAGTTGTGTAAAAATGTATTTGCATTAAACTGAGATCATGGACGTCCGCACAATCTTTCCGTAAAGAGGATTGCACCAAGCAAAATTTTAATTGTGTTTCGATATTTTCCACATTCAGGGCTCAAAATAACGGCAGTACTAATCATTCATTTTTAATTAATGGACCTGACAGGGCTTATAGCCCCTCCCTTTTTGCTCAAATGTTATATGTCGCGTTTACACTCCAATTCAAAGAACAAGAGTGGCAATAATTTAACGTTTCATGACCATTTTAACGTCATTTCTTCAACCTACTCGTTTTCAAAATTTATGACCCAGTGCACAGCACGCAGCACAAACTTGGTTGAAGTCAGGGGCAAATCCGGACCTCATGAAAAGTACCATTTCATCTAAACCATTGGTTCCCAACCGGGGTTTCAGAGACCCCCAAGGACCACAGACAGATTTTGGGGGTCCATGACCTTTGTATGTATAAGATGAAAGCAAAATAGCGAATTACCAAACTACCCCCCGCGGTGGTCTAGCTTGCAAGTTGCAAAAGACGTCAAATCGAGCAAAACTCTGGAATCCAGGCTACAGGTGTGAGCATCAATGTAGGATTCTGGGTTGATTGCGGTGCCGAATGTAGTTGGTCGATTGCGATTCCATAAAGATCCCTACTGATTGAGGGGTCAACCTAGATGTTGCAGGAGGGCAGGTCAGTCTCCCAACTAAGTAGCCTGACGTCTTCAAATTGCCAAGCCAAAGCAAGGCGAAAGGCTCTCACCACTTTGTCTGTTAATTACTCTCCAGTAGCACTCTGAGTTGATTGCTTCTTTCGATTATATTCAGATATACGACAAAACCTGAGATACGCTTGAGTATGAATTTAGAACAACGTAACGTTAAACGGTTCGATGTAAAAGTAGAATGATGATGAGCAAAAGCGTTGGGCATTCGCATGCGCCACAGGAAACAGCGACCAACTGCGGTTATGTTGGTTTGTAGCCTAACGTGTCAACTGTTGACAAACAAGTACATTGCGTTGAATAACGAATGGAATATTACTGGGAATTACGCTGTAAGAATGCACAAAACATTAAAGTACTAATGTGTTCACTATATAAGAATGCCCCCCTTCGAGAAAGTGGCGTGGATAGGTTCGCGAGAGCTGACAGGCAAGGCATAAAGCAACATAAAGAAATGGTAATGAGGCTTGGTTGTTTTAATTTTGGTTTGCATTTTGTTTTATTTGTGCTTGCAGAAGTGGTTGCGCGCATTCGTTAGGACGGTGAGATTGGATACACACATTCAAAAACACTTGGAAATGCCACTCAGCGGCGAAAAACAAATGTTTCTGTTATGCGACAGCAAAAACTCTGCATGTGGCCGAAAAAATGCGCTGTAGAAGGTACGGACGAAAAAAAACCCGCAACGAAAAACTGCGAAACTGCCGATACATCAAGAACAGTCAAAGAAGCAAAATTGCACCAAAGTAACTAACGCAAAAAATAAATGATGATACATGCGAATACAATAGTTACGTTTATATGGTGGTTATAATAATAGAGCAATTATGGGCAAGGAAAGAAACGCAGCACGAAATGCAAACCGATTTGAGATTAGCAAAATGTTTAGACTTCATTCAACGGTCGCACTTCAGCAACCTGGATCTCAACTACAACGACACGAGCACTGCGCGGAACAGGGCGTAGCCCCGCAATTTCAGGTTGGGTTGCCGAGTCAGCCTCCTCTTGGAATGCCGAGCGTGTGGATTGACGTGTGATACGGTGACGTAGCTAGCTGGTGAAAACGTTGGGTTGTGCAAACCCGAAACCCTCGGGCCTGAGATCTTAAACGATCACACAAATTGCACAGAGCAAGATAGGATAAAAGTATGGTCCAAACATAGATGAGGAGTGTCAGAAAGGTCAAAATGAAGTTGAGGAACGGGTCGGTAACAGACACGAGAT
>JGI24158J21664_10006043_pt1 | contig 15905 bp, 7 predicted proteins | sample Ectturendosymbi3_FD_21664 | JGI IMG/M metagenome (IMG submission 21664)
CCTCGGAATATCCGATTTTATCCTGGCACTTTGTCATCTGCACTAGAAGCATCAAGCGTGGCATTTGACCACGTTTTATTGAAAATGTATTTGCGTGCTTCCACAGGTGTGTTTAGACAGATCAGCAGACATGGTCTTCATCCCTTGCGGACACATCGCTTGTTGTATGGAATGCACGCGGGCACTGCGGACGTGTCCTATCTGTCGAGTGAAGATAGATAAAGCTGTGCGAACCTACACATCTTAGAATGCACAAAGCCAGTTTTTCTTTAAAGCTAAAAACTCCGTAATTTTCTTTCACGTTTTCTGTTTGCTTGTCGTCAATTTCTTTCCCGTGGTGTTTGACTGCTGAGAAAGACTTTACTTATGGTGCTATGGAAACGTAATTAATTTTTTATACTGCATTTTACTGATTTTAAGCCATGCGAAAAACGATTTCGAGGGTCTCAAAACTTTGAAAGTGTTTTAGAATGTCAGGTGATATCTTCGAGTTTTGATAAAGTGAAATTGGTTTGAAGCCATGGTGTTGCTATGAAAAAAATTACAAAGGGAGCTGCAACTCTTGCACTGTTGTGAATCGGAGGTTACTATTTTCCAAAGAAAAAAGAGTTTGAACAATGCAGTCCAGAGTAAAGTACGAAGCTCACACATTATGTCCCTTTCCGAGCAGTCAAGGGGAGAAACTGGTCAAATGCACGTCGGCGAGTAAACTCCATTGCTTCCCGCATGGAAAAGAATGAATTTTGCAACACATACAAATCTTGATTAATCTTACGGGACGGACGTGTGGTGCAATATTCATAGATGGGGCTTGGGAATGGAACCAATACGCTGTTATGTCGAAATAGATCCAGTACGAAACGATGGGCGTCTGGTAATGCAGCTCCATGTCAACAACGGAGATCGCCATTTTCCTTATTTTATTCTCAATAATTGAAAGATATACATTTTTTTCCTAAACGAGCATTATAGAAAATTGAAGATAATCCTGGTTTTTGCACCTGTTGCAAAATCGGCACCTGTGGCTGTTTGTGGTGACAAGTATTCACTTCTCCAAATTTATTCAAAGGTGAAGTGGGTTATGCGATGCACAGCAGATGCATTTAGACAGATCTAATTCAAAATGCACGACATTCAATATACGATGAAAAACCTTCCTTTACTTATCATGATCCAAATATGAAGAAAATCATTATATTCTTGCGATGATTCCAAACGAAAATTTCTGCAGAGCAAAATGAAGTTCAAATGTTTAGACTGACCAGCTGCGCAAAGCTTTGAACCACGTTATTCGTTTTAAAAAACTTTCCCAACTTTAACTGAAAACATTTCTAAAAATGAAAACTCTGTTTTTAAAATCCACAAAATTTCGAGAATTTTTGGTTCAAAAGAAGTTACTTTATAAAAAAGCTTTACTTTTGCTAACAAGTCGTTTCTAATTTTTAACCTTTTGCGCCATATCTTTGAACATTTGTTATTAAAAACCCATGGTGGACGTAATTGTTGTAAGGAACGTCTGGATTGAATTAGATATGCTACTTTAGATATGTTAGTTGTCTGTTCTCTGTGCTAAAAGTCTTTTCCGTTCGTCATATTGTGTGATATGCTATAAACAGTATGGTGGCCAAGCAGTAAATAAATTTTCCACGAGGTGAACATCGCACCAACCACTGGTGCAGGCACCCCAAAAAAATTTTTTTGGAATTGTTTGACTTTAAGCAAGTAATGCCAGAAATTTGGGAAATGGCATGGCCACCATTACTCCCCAATGGCTACGCCTATGGCACCGACGCACTTGGAACAAACTAGATAGTAAGGAAGACAGCAAATCATAAACAAACCACCAATTTATGAAGCGAACATTCATACCGTTGAAGAACAACCCAGTTTTCATTCTATGGATGCCTGTGAAGCTAAATGGCTTAACAAAATTTTAACGCACAAATTGATGTTAACAGCATGATTCGCCCTCGTTTGAAAAATGTTTGTGCTTTGGTGACTTGTGTGAACTTTTAACCACCCATGTAGTGCCTACGTTACCAATGTTGATACATTTCGTCACACCGTTCGGCATTTAATTTTAAAGGCACCCCCTACAACACCTCTGCCAACCTTACTAACGCTATTTTGGTAACGCATTTTACCATCTCTGTGTTTTGTGCTATATAATGATTCCGGCAATGTGGATTTGTTGCGTTGCTCGGTCATTGGCATCGGATAATTTTCCATTTTCAGTGAAAAATATTTTTCCTTGTATTTTCCAGTTTGTTTACTTGCCGTGCATTTACGTTTTAATTTCTTCATTTTATTCTTGAGTTTGATTTGTTTCTCTGCTCTTGCTTTCACCTTTCAACTTTTCACCCGTAAGAATTGCTGTACAGGTTTCAGGACTGAGGATGCATAGTGTTGATTTTTTTAATTAAAAAAAGATTTTTTATTAAAAATTTTACTCATTGATTCAACTTCGTCGCTTTTGTGGAGACTACAGATACTTGAATACATTTATCTTATGGTTTATAAAAACATTTTTTCTAGCGATTTACATCCAGTGTGTATTCATTTAAGCTTCCTGATCACTTGTGCTTGATTTTCCATTACACCCATTCTTGGCACACCTACAAATGACGTTTACATCAGAAAGTGATGACAAATATTAACCATCATCATTCATGTATAAATTTTGTGACGCCACACTCTTCTTATTATTTACATAAAAAGCATAATGCCTAGTTGGATTATAGTACCATCACCCAGGATAAATATTCCGAAGGTGACATACAAATGCTTGAAAAGGATCAACTCCCCGCCACCAGAGTTATATTGCAATCTGTTGAAACTGCCACCTTTAGCGACGGGCGAAGTGAATCATTCTTCTGAAATTATCCCAACAAAGAGAAAAATTTGTGCTCCATTGCGTTGAAAATCTAATGTTCAACATGGTTCCTTATCTCCTTCCTCTCAGCAGGCCAAATTGTTCAAAGAATTCTAATTATAGTGTGTTAAATCACCACGCAAATGTTCAGCTTCCACTATTAAAAATGTGTTAGCATTTAACTATTTTTCCGTAAAACCGTCAGCTTGTGGAACTCTCTCCCTCTTGAAGGAAAATAATTATCTTTACGAATCATTCGTATTATCATCTACACACAAAAATAAAACTTATCAGGTGCTCGGATTTAACGCACTACTGACATCTATACGTTGCACGTTGCACGCTGCGTTCCGCTCACGGCTGAAATTTACCATAGCGCTTTTGCATATTTAGTGACGTAAAAGCTGCACTACACCTATTACTTCGCTGTAGCTTTCACGGACTTTCTAGCCATATATTCCGGATGATTTCGTTAATGCAAACGTCATTTCGCAAAAATAAATACCTCATAGATTTACATGGAAGAAGAATTATACTGTTTTGTCATAGAAATAAAGACGTTAAAAACCCTAAAACATTTGTTATTGTTTATAACACATTTTCAACAAATTGACAATTTCATGTAAATCACGTCTACTGCGGTTTGATGCGAATGTCAGCCACACAGAAAATGAGTCGTTATGAAGAATCAATAACGTGACTATAACCAACGTTTTTTTAGTCAAACCCTCAAGTATATGTCAATGCACCGAAACCTTGATCTATTGTTGCCTTCGTAACATCAGGTCACAAACAGGCATGTTTTTTACATTCAAAGCTATTCCGCTAAGTGCACCTTACGTTGCGAAAATAAGGCGATGGTTTTGCACATTTTAAATCACGTAGTGCGGTGTTAATCGTTTTTGTGAAACCATACAGATAATTGAACCATCTGTTTACTTTGCTTAAATATGGCGACAAAAAACAACAAAACAAAATTTAATGAAATCGAAGATACGACAAGTTTTTTTGCTGAAATTGAAACTCCCTGCACGAGTTTTGATTGTTTTGATTACGCTTTTCCTCGGGAGAAATCAGCAAATGACATTTTACAGCATTGTATTGTTGTCAGTGATGAGATCTGTTGAGCTGATCAAATGAAAACAGAAAACCAGCTTTTTTTGAAATTTGACTTGTTCTGTGTTTGCGGCAATTGCTTTCATCGTGCTCTTTTTTATTTTAGAATGTAAGTCTTTACACGATTTTTATGATTCCTTGCTCAAAAACTGTTTGATCATTTTCACCAATATTCTAATTTGCATGCATGCATTGCAGTTCCTTGTACATACGTCTTTCGTTTGAAGTTAATTAGATAAATATTTTAAACTTTTCATTGAGTACCGCGCAGTTTTGTAGCTGTAGCCTTGCCACTACTAAAATCGACACTTGACATCATCACGCAGCGTGGTCGCTTCCTTTGTCGAGATAGTAAAGCTGGCTTAAATGTGCTCGTGAGATGCGATTCAAACAAACAGCGAAGCTCGAAATAGATTGGCAGCTCTCAAAAGGCTACATAGGAATCACAGTTTTCGACCATTAATATAGCTTTCAAGAGTGGTTTAAGACGTTTTGCAGAAAACAAAAAGTCTTTTTTCAAATGCATTGCAACGTAACATGATTTAAAAATACTTCTTTTGCTTTGATTGCCAAGACATGATTTTTCATGAGGTAAACAACATAGTCATGACCACTGGCAGTGACTGTCTATCGTGTTTGGAGTACGTTCAGTTCAGAAAAAAAGCGACACAAACTTCATTTTTTGCCAAAAACGTGCAAGGGAAAAGTAAAACAAATGTTTAGGATTTTATCTATTTATCAATGTAAAGCCTTCAAGGTCCAATGGCGATGCCGATCAACTACAGCCAATTTAAAAGCAGATCAGGACATGACGTCAAAATTGCGTAAATAATCTTTGATTTACGTGTGACGTGATACCGATAGACACAGATGCTGACACTGACTCAAGCGCTCCCTCAGCTTGTTTTGTTGGTTAGGCCTACAACGCTTTTCTTGTGTTGAAGTTTCTGCCTGACGTTACGAGTTGGTACAGGTTCCCAGGTGTTGTCATACGCTACCAACAGTAAAACGATGCTAGGACTTTATACCAAATACTAAGGCCTACGACGCATTATTTGCTACGAAGCATCTAGAATTGTTCTTAGTTTTTCAACGAAGTGTAAGTTCTACATCAGGGATTCCCAAACTTTTCACGAATTCGTACCACTTGAGCACCACGTATTGTCAATGCGTACCACTACTTCAAGAACAACTAATTTGATCTCAATTTATTCTGAAGAGTAATATACATTAAAACAACAATAAAAGGCCACAACTGAATTTAATGAGATTTTTGTTTTTGTTTACCTTCCACCATTGGTCGATGGGCGGCGTAAATTTGCTAACAGCACATCGAAACTAATAATGTTACGAAACAATAGGAATAGCAGGCTGCAGGAAGATTTATTTATTTAGAAACAAAACTCGATACGTAAATTAGAAAGCTGTGAATCAAAGTTTTTGTGCAAATTGGAAGTTACTCGCCAACTCACGTACCACCTGGCAGACCTTCGTGCACAACAGGTTGGGAACCCCTGTTAAATCAGATGTAGCCGAAATAAAATTGGTTTTAGACCACCGCGTGTATACCCAAAGACCAATATAAGCTTAAAGAAAGCAAACACTGTTTCGTTCCTGGTTGCAGAAGTATCTCAAAGTCAGGCTTATTAAATATTCGTGAACTTTTTATAAGCAGAGGTGGAAAACAATGTTTCATAACAACAATAAACATGCAGAGTATAACAAATTACAAAGTACGTTTCCAGTAAATTGTGCTGTAAAATTAAAACTGAAGTTGTGAAATGCATTTTTATCAATAAAAGTTTTGTTTATCTCAAATTTCTTCTGAAATACTTTATGACATCAGTGAGCAATTAGCCCGAAACGACAGAAATATTAAAGAGGTTCTATAACGTAACAATGAAAAGCAGTACAGAACTCAACAACCTTTTACAAATGTTTTCCTCTTGATTTAGGGTCACGACCTAAGCTGTACCGTTGCAACTTCTCCGGTGGTGTTACGTTAAATGTGTGATTCACCACGAACGGGATGTGCGTGAAGAACAACACCATACATATAAATGGCGCGAATAAGCAATAACAGAGTGATCGTGGCGTGTAATCTCTGATGATACGAGCATGTGAACGATTGAACGTAACTACTAGCATACGCAAAGAGTGATCATGGCATGTGAACTCCATTGTTGCTTGCTGCCACAGTGCGAAAATTCTTGCAAGATTAGGGGTCTTTCGGCCATAACTTGGGGACCAGAAACGTAAGGAAGTCGATCTTGGCCTCAAAAGCTTCATATTCCAGCCTACAATCCAACCAAACTTTGAGCCACTATTTCGGCTCATTGTCCGGGTGATGACGCCATAAAAGAATAACCAAATATCGCAAAACCTACACTTTTTCTAACGACACCCACCGAAAACCCTGAACCCAAACTTCAAAAGTTTTTTTTTAGTGCAAACTACAAGGCTTCACAAGTCTTTCTCGAGCCTTGCGATCAGCTCTTGATTGACAGCTCGCGGCAGTTGTTCTCTGGAAAAAATGCTGCCAGTGGGAGACTCATGCTTTTTCTGCAGTTTTTGGAATTTTGAGTAAAACAGGGTTTTTGGGCCATAACTTTTGTTCTAGACATGCTAGAAGATCAGTCAATGACTCTATAGATGCGGATGATCATGTAATTTCAACACAATTTTGATCCATAAAAATGGCTGATTGAGTTAGCGCCCAGGGCCAGTAAAAGTGGGTCAAAGATTCAAAATCTTGCCTTTTTGCGCCGTCACCAAGAGAAAACCCCCCACCCAAATCAAACAACGTTTTTTTAATCGAAATTAGAAGACTTGCTGAATCCGTGGATAGTTTGAACAGCTCTGTAGCTATAGTAGCTTGCGAGTTATAGCTTTTAATGCGTTTAAAATCCGCGCCATAATTATGGCAGACGCAGGACTTAAAGGGTTGGCCGCAAAAACGAAAGCTAAAAGGTTTCCTTAGTTGTACAACGAGGCCCACAAGTTCACGTATGAGTCCAAGCGCTTTCGCGTAAAAGGTGGAATTTTGCGTGTTGATATCTTTTGTTCCATTGTTGTGCAACTCTTAAAAGCACTAGTGTTTCTGTATGTTTTCGAGGAATCAGTGGACTGCCATCTGCTTTCGTCTTTTTTGCGATGATTCAAACTTGCACATATCTCTATTCAAGTATGTACTTTCCACAGTGGGTGTAAGCAAGGAATCGATCAGCAAATTTTTTTGATAGGAAATCGATTTCACGTAAAATTACGCATCCCCTGTCCTGAAAATTGCAAGCAAAGCTTACAGGCGATAAGTTGAAAGGCTGAAGTAACAGCAGAGAAAAAACAAACTCAAGACTGCAATCAAAAATCCGTAATACAAGCTCATAAATCATAACATCTTAACAAACTGACTGACGTCAAGGATACCAGTGGCGACAAAAAACTGACTAATGAAATAAGTGTTTACTCAAAAATTAAAAAGACGTTTACTCAAATAAATAAATGAGCTGAAACATCTAGCTAGTTGATGCTAATGGCTGAAAATTTTCTCCCACTAAAAACTAACTCTTGGTGAAATGGCTAAAACGGTAGAGAGAATTGCTTCGAAAGTAGTAGACTTGCTGAATTGCTTACTATTTCTCTGTGGAGCAAGTGAAAACATTGCAGCTCTGCCACAAATATTGAACGTTCTGCCGCCTGCAGAACGTGCTGGATTATTTTCTAGGCCTACGCAAGAGCTGTATGTTAAAGTAGAATACATGACGCACAGGTATTAAGGTATTATAGCACCTCAAGGTGTTAATGGCTTGTACGACAATATTCATGTTGTGTCATCAAATTCCGTCGAAAGGTTGGTTTGAAATCTCAATGAAACGTCATAAATGACGTCATGAACAGCTTGCCCCGAGCCATTGAAACGAAAGGACACTTTACGCCATCACCTACTGAACCATCAGTGATCGTCCCATCGCTAACATCGCTGCAAGTCACGGACTCATACGCAGCAGGTGAGGACTTCCATACGTAGTGCGTCAAGTTCTGATATTTTCACATCTGATTAATAATCGCAAAGCCATCCTAGAGCTCAGGCAGCTGATTTCTCGAAAGCATGCAGTAAAGAGTGAATTGATTTTTCAGTTAAACCAAGTCTTGTAATTGAGCATAAAAAATAATTTTGAACCACTTCATGATTGGTCAGAATGCAAGAAAATGTCCAGTTTGCAATCTTTTATTTTAGACGAATGAATGTTTGATCAATTAGCTCTGAATTTTGGAAGGAAGAAGCGAAACGTAAACTAAATTAGGCCATTTTTAAAGCCAAACAGATTTTTTTTTAATTAGTTGTTTAACCACAAGTGTGCAACTGGCGCTAGCCTGATATTGCTGTTGTGTCGTATCACGGCGAACTTTCAAAAAATAACACACAACTCAAGGACTGAAGAAGGTCGTGAGCAGCGCTAAAACAGAAAATGAAATAGAGACCCACGATTCAAAAAAACAAACGTCACAGATCAACATTGCCCAAGCGCTAAGTGCTGCAAGAGCGATGCTGTGAGTATTTCACTGAAAGAAAATGGCGTAGTTCAATCTCAATTCCGCCGCATGCACAAATACGATACTTATTTTATTTTTAGTGATATTGAACTTGCTGCGGGCGAAGCATGCAACAAAACTTCTCTCCGCGTTTTTAGCGTGGTTTCTGTCTCAGACGATCACGTGGTTTACAATAGACCGCAACGTGGAGTGGAAAAAGTCTAGGAAGGCAACTCAAGTTAAAGTTTCGGCGGTAATGCTAGATGGAGTAATTCGGTAATAAAGTTTACACTATAGTTACGGTACAAATAAATGGTTGTTCAGTTTTTCCATGCTAGAAATTTTAAGCAACAATTCGTAAGTCATTCCTTTGTCTCTCAAAGATTTTTTATTGATGTCAACCTGAGTAGGAAGTTCCAGCGGCTGGGATTTGCCTCTTCTTACCGAAAACAACAATTACAGGCTCTAGCTTTGCAGCACAAAACTGCTCTCCGCTGAAACGCGGAGAGAAGTTTTGTCAATCAATGTGCCGAATGGCCGTTACAATCTGTTTTTTTGAACAAGCTGTGTTTAGTGGAGGGGTTCCAATTGGGCTCAGTTGTTTCAATCTTGAGTTTTGATCTTTGCAGCACTAGGTAGTTTTTCTTTTTGTTTCATATGTCGGGTCAAGCGCAGGATGAAAGATGTGTAACACACGAAACTACTTTCCTTGCGCAATAAATTGCGATCGATTCGCTTGGTGTGGGTCACTGCTGTGACTTTACAATTACTGCTGAATGATGAGTGCAAGCTTGAATCATTGCAAAAAGATGGAAGGAAAACCAGGCAGGAGATTCCTCAAACAGCCTGCTGCAAAGATAGAGCCTGTAACTATTGAAAGATTTAATCAATAACACAAGGTAGTGGCTCATGCAAAAGGGGAATAGATGATTAACTGTCAGTAGCAATATCATTTACATACACAGATGTAAACACCAACAGGCCAAAAAGAGACACTTTAGGAACACCGAAACCAGTGTACTTAAGGTCGGAACGAGTCTGGTTTAAGACAACGACTTGAGATGAACCGGAAAAATAAAAGTCTTGAAGGTTTAAGAGAGAGCCAAGAGTTGCGAACTGCTGTAATTTAACGATTAAACATACGTACGATCAACACGATTGAAAGCTTTGCTACAAACAACTAACATTGCCAGCAACAGGTGGATATATGTCATAAGTCATGATATTATGAATGAAATAGTATCTTTTCAAGAAGTATATACTCCGCTCTTCAACTAACATTATTTTGTTTTTCATGTACCCGACACTTGCTTGATTACTGTTTACTGCTAAACCATGTTATAATCTGTTTCCACCTTTGCCTACTCAACCTCATTCGGTGATGCTGCGTGCCGGTTGGGACCCGGCATACAACTGCAGTACTTCATTATGATCAGTGGGTAATTGCATTACATCTAGACGATTTTTGTGGATAAACAAGGTTTTTGCTCTTGCTTCTGCTTTGCAATGTATTCACTGCATCGCTCTCTGCCTCATAATCCTCAATACCAGACGATATTAAGTCTTCAGGTACTTTTACTTTTAAATGGAAACTGAACAAATACCTCCTACATGATAAAGATACATAATTATGAACTCAAGCAACATTTCACTTAACCAGAACAAAATACTGTGAGTTCTAGTATTTTGTAATTCTGTTTAATTTTATGTATATTTATTTTTGTCTTTTTCCTTTCCTGTGCGCATCCCATTCTTTTCGGCAGGAAAATGCTCTCCATATATTTTTTATGTTTTGATTTGTTTTTCTTTTGTATCTCATCAATTAGTTTTGGGTAATTTGCTTTTTTCTCTTTTTTACTATTATACTTTGTTATAACATATTCTTAACCACACCAAATTCCTTCAATCAATTTCGATCCACTCATCTGTGTACATAGGCATGCGCTTTCATTTGTACATTTTCTTCACCATGCTCGTGGTTGTGTGTTTGTTTATTTTCGTAACTGTGGTTGTTTGATCTCCACCTTTTTTCCAACACTTTTCAAATCGTGATAAACAGGGTTGGTTAACTAAATGACTGCCATAGTCCCTCCCCAATCCGATATGACGCAGTACTACTCTTTGTTTACACTGATCAGCTATTATGCCATTGTATTTTCAATTGCTCTAATGTTCGCTGCTGGTAGGTTTACTTAGTGTGCGATGGCTTTTTGCATTGCTTCTGCTTATTAGCTGAGTCATATGAAGCAATAAACCATACCATAACCATTAATTGTTGACTAGTTCTCTCACCTATGTGCATGCTTCACCTGCTAATCTGTACATACCTCAACTCTTCACCAATTGCTTGCCCACCGTCATCTGTGTTATGTTAATGATTGTTATGTATATGGTTTAACATTTATGTTTCTGTAATACGAGGCATACGAGGTACCTTGTTCAACTGAAATATCGTGGGTTTATTTCGTTCGTGTTTGCCATGGTCACAACATGACGGGCAGTTTCCTTAGTCCCTACCTTATTTCAGACATTACTGTAATCAGGATGGAGGTAGGCCTGTTGGTGAAATTTCGTGTGCTTATAAAGCTCTTGTATGTTTGTTCAGCCAGTTTGATTTCGTGTTTATTTAGGATTTTCGGCTTATAATACAGGAGTTTATGTTTTTAGTTTTACGCCAATGGTTGCAATGGAGAGACCGCATGAGAATCAAAGGTTTAAGCTCGTGATTAAACCAAATCTTGCTTTGATTGCAAGTTGAAACATTTTTGAAGGATTAAAAACTTTGAATGTTTGGTTTGCAACATTTATGATAAACAAAATCAACATTGGATGACTTTGTGATAACATATTCCCAGGGGATTACATGCAGAGCATTATTAAAGTCTGAAAAATTACTGTTGGCGTAACCTCATACAATAAAAAGTTTTGAAAATCCTACACATAAAGGTTGTTAAACTGTGAAACGCTGAAATGAAAATTTAAATTCAGAAAAACTAGGATTATAATCTAAATTGTTGACAGGGTCTACGATACCGTGAGTGAAAACAGCGATAAATATATTCGTTAGTGACCAGTCGAGAATCCTGCATTTGCGAGTAGGAGCGTCAATACATTGCTGAAAGCCGAAAGCGGACAACGTTCCAAAAACGTTTGTCTGCAATCCTATCTAGTGGTGAGAAATTGCCTAGAGTAACTTCAATTCCGATTAGATTTTTCTAGGACTTAAGAGGTAGTTATTATGCCATTTCAATATCTCGTTAAATGTTTCACCACTTACAGTTAAGCAGCCTGCTCTGACCGCAACCAAATAGCTCCAGGCGAGTTCAATCCGCTTAAAAGTCGATGTCATTCATGCACGTGTGGTAGTTCTGCATCACTACTCTGATAGAAATGATTCGGAAAAAGGAATGAACGAACCTTAAACATGTTCTGGATGCAAATACAGTAAATGTCTCCATGCAGTCCGGATTTTTTAACTGTGAAAGAGGAAAATAATGTTATATAGTGAAGTAACTCAAATGCGTATTGATTGGAATCACATTTCTTTTCATGTCGTTCTTTGCCTGTGAATTTTGAAATTCCAGGTATGCCCAAATTATCCAAAGGCAAGCAAAGCCAAAAGCTACACTTGAAGTTTTGTGGCGCAAAAAAAATTTCCCATTACTTAAACAAACTTCGACCTGAATGGGCCACTGTAGTTGACACAGTGTTATTGGAGGCAGCAGTGTTTGTTTTGATGATATTGTAAATGTACAGGTTGTTTGGCAACAATTTTCAGAATTTTGTTTGAATGAGAGGTTTTTTGGCTGTTGTCTACCATGAAACATGTCATAGATCTGAGCAATCCTAGACTAGACTCAGCGTGATCACTGCTATTTAGTTCATGGCTGTTGGTAAAATAACTTCAAGTCATTGAGCTAAGCTTGGCATCATGTCAGATACAGGTGTAATAAAAACTACTGCTAAAGCTCTTCTACAAACGATGGAAGATAGCATGTGGTCACGAAGCTTGTCTCACTTGTGCAGAGTAGTTACTTGAATACAAATATGTGCAAGTTTCAACCAAAGCGAAAAAATGAACGCAAAGTCAAGTCGGCTGATTTCTCGAAAGCTTACAGATAACGTCGCCTGCGGCGGGCGGCGTGTTCTGGCTTGCCCTGTATCTTCGCAAACATCTGGATCTTTATGAAGCTACCGGTTTGTTTTTGTATGAAAACGCTTGCTCGCGCAAAAGCGAATTTGCTGATCTTAGTGCTTCGTGTGAGCTCTTGAAAGCCTCAGAAAGTGATCGTTTGATTTAATATAACTGTTAGTATCGCCGGTTGCTGCGCTCTTTCAAGAGGTGGTTTTGCCTGGGACTGCCAACACAGCTATTTGCTTACAATGAAGAGAAATGCCTGAGATATGCGAATCGTTTGGTAAAATATGAGTAATTGCCTTATAATGTTTGCAGCAAACTTTCTGCGGCCTAAAATCCATTTCAAACACTTTGTGAGGTCTTGCAAGCTTGCGATGGATTTCAGACGTTTTCTCTCCGCTATTTTGGTTAATATTCTGTAAAACTTGTGTTTATTTTTTGCAACCAAGCGCTTATTTGTCAAAGAACGACTTGTTACCCTTAACATAAACTCACACGCGCTGCACTTGAAAAACGTATCCTTGGGTGTTTGAAATTATTTGTTTCATATCTTTTCTTGTGTGTTAGCCTAGGTTTCAAACGAAATACATTAACTAAAAAGTATATGTCCATTTATATTTGCTTTTTTTTGTTTGAATATTAAACGACATAAGAAATAACTCTCCAGAATTACATATTCTAAATCAAATATTGTAGTAAGTTCGAAAAACATACGTTTTCACCGAAAAGCAAAATCCGTAAATGAGATGCAAGATGTTGATCACATTTTTATTTCTAACACTCATGTGGTGCAAGAAACAAGTCAACACTGGACGTTTCGGTAAAGCAGTGAAAGTTCTTAACAGAAATACTAACGAAACCATGGCGACGTCAAATATAACCTGCAAGAGTTTTTAAGGTTTTCGAGATATTGAAGACATATGCCAATGTGTTTTCGGTCGCTTTCTGGTGTTCACTCAAGAATGCTAACATTTCCAAATACCAACCGAGAACGTAATTGCAAAACATTGAGCAAATGACAAGTTTGCGACCATAAAAGTACCGTTTGTCCGCTTGGTCTGAATGCTGCAGTGTAACTGAAAACTGCCTAAAGCAGGCCAATGATAACAAGCTCCACTTTTTTACGAACGTCAAGCGAAAATATCGTTGAAATCATAATTATTTTGTCACAGACGGACAAAAAATGGTAGATTGTTACGTGCGGCGTCATGCTAACTCTCGTTTGCAAACAGAGCTTGCGAGCGCACTTCTGCGGAAAGTTTATTTTTGGTCGATGTAGTGAAAAGGCAAACAGTAAGGTGATCCTCATTCCGTAAATGTTCAGTGCAGAAAATTTGCGAAAGATAGAAATCCCCATGCCGAAGTTATGTATCGAATTTCAACTATGAGCTATAGATATAGTGGAGGAAAAACCACGTGTGTTTCAGAAATGCGATGCTGCGTTGCATGGAAAAAAAAGAAGGAGAAATGCAAGCATGAACAACAACCACGGTAAATTCCGCAACAAGTTTGTTCTTGAATAGTGGTTTGCTACAAAAAAGGACGCAAAACACAATCGTACACCAGCAGTGTTCACATATAAACCTTACCAAATTTTTGTCACGGATCGCAACACAAGAGCGAAGAAATTGCTTATTTCCATTTCTTAGTCAAAAAGAAACTTCACTAATCAAAGCAAGTGGCTCTTACAAAAAGTGCCGTTGGAAACTAAAACCACGGTACTCATCGTATAGATCACCTCAGCAGTGCATTTTCTATTTAGATCTTACCGGGTTTCAGTTGAAAGTTGCGTTTGTGTGGTCAGTGGAAGAGGCAACAGGTTGTGGTCGTCCATGAGAGGATGTATACGCATTAGTTTATGTGATACTTCCACTAAATATTTTTTTACGGACGCGTAAAAAAGCTTTTGAAAGACTTTAAATTGCAAGGGATGCAATTCATATTTTTCTATATGATTCAATTGTCACAAAAACCGGAATTTACCTTAGAGAGAAACATTGTTTTTATTTTGTTCGAATCTTGTGACTAAAACGTACCAGGGATCGGCTCCTAGTGTTCACAGCAACATAAACGTTTGGCGAAAAATTACATCAGAACTTTTTCAAAGGAAAACTGAATGGCTGTAAATAATTATTTTGGTTTTAACCATCCTTATTCTCACCCAACCCTCCAACACATGAGTTCAGATTATTCACTGGCCCTCTCTGACCATTATGCGAAGGCAACTACGTGCACATTACTGAGTGCTATGAACGTACCTCAAAAGAAACCCAAGACTTCAATTGTTTGATTTGCGTTCATTCAGAACCAGCGTTATTCAAAAAAGCACATCGATTAATATGTTTAAATAACATTTACACGAAATCTATAACGCTCATTTTGGTTTCATCCTGAAAAAATTTTATGTCAACTTTAATGGGGTTTTCAACCTAAACGTTTAAATCATGATCTACTTAAATGTTGGAAGATTGATCATCCCGTATCGTAGTTGTCTTTTGTGAATCCTCCGCCATCAGAATTGAGACCAACATTCGGTCATTACATTTAATCGTTCAGGTACTGCAGCTGGTTCATACCGTGCGTAACTCTTCCATGCTACTTGCTGACTGATTCGTTTGCCTTCTCTGCCTTCTTCCCAGTCCACCCGGGTATTTTGTACTTGCTTGGTTTGTTTCATTCTGGCAGTAGCTATACATCCATTGACATGAATTGCTTATTTAGCTTAAATCGACTTTTACCTTGTTGGTGATTTCTTGGCACTGCGCACCGGTTACACCAGTGTTTCTCAAACTTTTTAATTCCATCGCCCCATCTTCACGCTCGACACGTCGTTTTCGCCACCAAGCCTGATAAAGCAAACACAGGGTAGGAGATTTAAATAATTTTATTTAAAGAAAGTATTAAATAGCTTAACCAAGCCATTAAAAAGCTGAACTAAGCCATTATACTACGACGCTAATAATGCGTCCAGAATTTTTGTTAAAAGAATCCAGGTCTACGGAGTCGGAGCGCCGGAGCCGGGCACTTTGCCTGGAGCCGGAGCTCAAATTAAAAATCAGAAGGAGCCAGAGCCGGAGTTCAATTGAAAATGTAGGCCCGGAGCCGGAGTTACGGCCATTTGAGAGGTAGCTCCGGCCCCGAGTCCTTTCCTAGATACTAACGGTTTTGCCAAATAAAAATAGCACACCAAACGCGATTGTTATGAGTTACGACACCAGACTGCAATAATGGATCTGCAAGCCTTTG
>JGI24158J21664_10006045_pt1 | contig 15904 bp, 9 predicted proteins | sample Ectturendosymbi3_FD_21664 | JGI IMG/M metagenome (IMG submission 21664)
TGTCCAAAGTGACAAACTTAGGCAAACAAATTGTAATGAATTCTTAGATAATTTTGTTATGAAGAAGGCCAGGACAAAACCTTTTAACTGTTTGCTGTGTTATGTTCAGCCTTACTTGATTCGATGATTGTAGCTTTTTATTTCTTTATACGTATTTCAATAATAACAGCATAAGCGAAATTTAAACCAATCCAGTCGCCACGGCGGGCATTGGTGAGCTCAACCCTTCCAAATTTCAATATGAAACACCATAAATAAGTAAAGATTTTATTAAATTTTCAGAATGGTGAACCTAACAGTTACAACCATTTGGGTGCGTTTAACGTGACGTAGGCCGATTTTGCTTATGTGCGTGAGATTTTTACAACCGTGGGCGTGGTAAGCGAGTTGCAACGTGGTCCTCACGCTGTGCTTTAAAGTCTTTATGCCGCCACACGGACTATACAGGTGCAGTGTGTTTGTTTTTTTTAACACAGGTAAGAAAAAAACATGTGATTCTTGAAAAAACGTGGACCATGTGCTTTATATATTTCAATTGTGACGATTTCGGTTGGCTTGCCTGTGGCGGTTAATAATCCTGTTCCTGCCAGCCTAGTAGGATTTCAACAATTCCGTGCAATTCAACATTTTTGCGTCGAAGGCAGCAGCAAACACAGTGATTGTGGGCACTCCAGCAATGATTTAGAATATTTTACTAACCGTACTTTCAGAGGGACATTTTCAGATTTTGGCAAATAGATTTAACCTTTCCATTTTTTCCTCGCAACAATGGGAGAGAAGCCTCACAAGTGGATTAGCCTAGCTAGGGCCTCGCATCAGTTAAATCCGGCCCTGGATACATAGTTTTGTGGATACAACGATCCATTCCGCGATCCTTTTTTCCATTACCTTTCAGAGCACAAAGTCTTATAAGAAATTTACTTGATGAAATAAAAATGTTAAACTAATTACAGCTGATTGAAGAAAGATATATGTAATCAAATGAAAATGTTTATAATTGCTTCAAGAGAGAGGCATGTAATCACTGCTAAAAAAAAGTGGAACAGACTTTGTTTTCCATCACGCTTTGATCATTTTATCACAAAAACTACAATTATTCTGCGATATTCTGCACACCACTTAACGAAGAACAATGAGAACCACATTTCACGTGCATTTCAGCAAAAATTGCTTACACATTTTCAGATGTAAAAATTTTAAACGCCGTTGCAACTTGCAAATTGATGGCATCTTCATAGCGAAATGCTTAAAAATAGTGGAAAATTTGTAAAAACAACGCANTTTTTTGTTAANATACAGCCAATATCAAACAATTGTCCATTGTTAAAGGTATTGGTAATGANAATTAAGAATCTTCGTGTATCGTTTAAATAAAAAAGATACTTGTAGGCAAGCAACGTATAACACACATTTGGGAGTGATGGACTTAATTCTCACAAAAAAAGAATTGTAAACCATTTTGTAATCTTTTGAAAAGTTAAACAACGCGTTGTAATTCGTATTCAAAAAAGATATACATGCCATAGAAATAGGTACAGTAGAAATAAAAAACGATATATGCAAAAGTAAAAAAATTCACAATGGCGAAAAGGCATCAGAAGAAGTGGACAACCTACTCACGACTCTCTTCCAATATTAAATAAATAAGAGGCTCAAGACAAATTACATCTGAGCAGTTAATCTCAAATTATGCGTGAAGATGGAGCTTATTCGAATTAAAAAAACTATAACTTTCAGTAAATCTAAGCCTACAGTATGTACATTGCATGGTTTCCAAAAGAGGAAAAGCGAGTTCGCCGTAGTTACAGGGGAAAAAATTTCCTGCATCTGTAACTCGAGAGATTTAGGTAAAGACTTAGGTAAAAGTTTACCTGGAATGTCGATTATCAGGTAAATCGAGCGCAGACATAAACAGTCAAGGGGATTTGACAGCAAACATCGGGATACGAAATGATGTTTCAAACTTCACCAAAACCACCGGTGCTGACCTTTCCACAACACGCCACGCCGTCACAAAGCGGAGAATGAAGCAATGACGAAATGCAGCGAAACCTGCGAGCAATTAGTAGGTAGGCTATGTGCATGGAACTGTGACGAGGTTCCAGTACATATTGCCAGTGCGACCGAATATGTCAGACATAAAAGTATTAAAATGAATCTGAAAAGGCTCATAGTTCTTGCTTTTGCAAACATACGAAGAAATCGTAATCAGTCTTTGAAAAAGACAAATACAGTTGGTCAAGCGGTGGGAAAGGGGAAAAGGATGGAATAATCTGGAATACATGTTTTGTCTACTGAAATGTCTTAACCTATCTCTTATGCGCTGTCATGGAAAATTTCAAGTTTGTCTTGTGAATGAAAACTTCTAATCGACATTTAATAGCATGCACTATCAGCAACTTGAAATATTTACAACAATAACGTAATATTGGTAAACCATTTTTTTAATCAAAAATGATCCTGTGTGACTTAAAAAATTAACTGTTGTTCAGGCTCAGTACGACTTTAGGCTTTGAGTACAATCGACGTACAAAAAGACGTTTTTATGTTGATGCCTCAAAACATCCAATCAAAGTTAAACTTGAGACAATCTCACTTGTCTAACAACGGTTGGCGGAATCAGAAGGAAACGCGATCACTGATTGGCTCCTGGGCACAATCAAAAAATTCAAATTCAAACTCCGCGGGAAAACCTATTAAAAGTCCACCACACCGCATGACACTCATAGCTGTATACAGAACTTTCATACCACGCAAATGCCAGATGTTTCAGCGAAATAAGTGCTTGTAATCCTATCACCTCGCTTACGCCCAAATGTAAACAGACCAGTGCATAAGTCAACAAACAATGGCGTGTCCTACAATTTCGTCAACACTTTTTGCAAAACCGCAAATTACTGCACGTCCGTTCCATTTTAGCTCGGGCGGTCAGACGGTTGTGAGAGGGGAACAACGGAGAATTGTAACAAAATCTGGAATAGAATTATCTTGTGGCAGGACGTGTGCCTTTATTTGCCCAAAGTTGCACTGAAAATTTATCAACACTATTGGATGTTCAACAGAAAATAAGTTGAATTGGGTACAAAATCTACCTCAGTAACTCCTTATGTAAACATAAAGGAAAGATGAAACCAACCGTCAGAAAAGAAGGAAGAAAAATTGTTCAGATTTTATAAACCGCAAAAGCCATTAACAATTTTCAGTAGTTTTGATTTGTTTTGAGGACCTTTGATTGATTGCAATATTTATACGTTTAAAAAAAATCACAAAATGTGGATTTATGCAACCTTAAAATTATAGACTATTACCACAAACAACATAATTGAAAAATGTGGGATACAGGTTAATGTCCACGTGGTCCCCACATGGTCTCTTCGAATGCTTCTTCACAGNGTTCTTTTGGNATCGCTGACTATAGGTAACCAACAGTTTGCGAATGGATAAACACGAGAACGACTGAGCTACCAAACTCTNTTATGTTGTGCATTAAGAGCTTGGGAACTGAACGGTTTAACAGTGTTCTGAAACAAGCACTCTTGCGTTAAGGCACTGTTACTTCGGTAGCGGAGAAGATCAGAGAGGATTGTAAAAAAAGAAAAAACTGCTGATTATTTATTCATAAATTTGTTTTGTCAAACGCACCAATGCGTGTTGCGGATGCAAGCGACACGATCCTGCTCCGAAAGTGCGGGCTTATAGAGCAGGTTTTGGTCTCGAAAAGCGGGGCATTTTGCTAAAGCAACAAATTGAGTGAAATGGGACCTTGTGAATTGAGCTTCGTAATAAGCGGTTGTGCTTCTTAGCCGTGGGCTTCTGCACATCTTTGCTGTGGGCTTGTGCACATCTTTCATATAAAGTGAAACGGATGAAGTTTGCTGCTTTTTCCTGAAAAGTTATCAGCACGATTGCCGCAAGGTGGTTACCAAGCGTATTACAGCAAAGGTTAGGCTTGACCCTTTGAGGAAGACTCCAAAATCCATGCGGAAAAATGGCTGGAAAGGCTCTTTAACAACCATTTCATAAAATCAGAATTACAACAACAGCAAGCAGGCCTGCTGCTTGCTGCTGTTTTTAATTGCCTTTCTTTTTGTTTATGATCTGTCTCCGAAAGACAGCTCTGAAAAGGCTTTCCACGCAGCATATTCTTGTCGCGTGTCGTTTCAAGACTACTCTTAGAAAACGTTTTTAATATGGGTGGTCGACAAACTACAGAATACCTTTGATATTCTGCATGCAGTGTCATTTAATGCATGTCTATTTGGCGCACGTGAAACAAATTTACCCTGAATCGAGCGGATCAAACATCTTAGATTTGAACACTGTCAGGACGTACGTTGGGTCAGGCGTGGAGCCAGGTTTTCAGGTTTGAGGGGGCAAAATACATTTGTAGGTGGATAAGATTTTTGTGTTTATTGAAAACAAATTTTTGAAAAACTTTTGTTCAAAACAAATTTTTCTGGAGACAACACAATTTGGGCGCGCATAAAAAATATTTGGTGGGGGCACTGCCCCGCCGTGGCTGCAGGCCGACACAGTCCCGTCCCCACAGGGGCTTTCGTGGGCTTAGCACCCTAAATAGACTACCAAGACCCCCAAATGGAAATATGAAACGTTAAATCAGTAGAGTTTTTATCAAAGTCAAGCCCCCTGCACAAACATGAATTTCCCCTTTTGAAGACATTCTGGTCATGCTGCGAGTGAAAACAGAAAGGTGCAAAAACACATGATGTTGCAACAAGCCGAAGCAGTTTCGGAAACCACCAGTTTAAAACAATGAAAGAACACAATTCTAAAAGGGAAAACTACATGTTTTTCACTGATGGTTGATGAGGTTTACTTCAGAGTATACGCCCACGTCGTGATGCTTTGACTTCTGGCATAACGATGCCTGAAGGGCATTTGCTGCAGCAGCAATCGTTGCTTCATCAAAGCTGGATTGGAAACGGATAACGTAAACGTTTGTAAGATTGCGACAGGAATCATTGCCATTTTTCTTAAATTTAGAGTCTGAACGTCCTAGACTAAGAAAATAGCCTTCAAAATGTAATGTGATGGCCTTTGGATTAGTGAATGTTTGAACTGGGTACCGGGTAGGCTTTTGATGAAAAGTATTGAATATATTTATGAGAGCAGAGATCCCACTTCAGAAATACGATCCATGTTCTTTCGTTGCAGATTCAAGTAAAAGAAGAGTTTTACTACTTTAATGGAACTAGCGAACCAGCTAATCCAACCAGTTACTGATCACAAATTTTTATTAACCTTTAGATCGGAACTGGAATGGACTTAATAGTTCAGCTTTTAAATGACCTTAAAAATACATATTTTGCTTCTCGGTCACATACTTGCTTTCTTGCACTACATTGCTCTGAAATACATGGATCACAACTATTCTTGCGTTCCTACGTTGTCTTCGCATGCTTTTCCGTGATTTTAACGGAAAACAAGGTGAGAAGTGCTAGTTTTTCCATTGTGGTCTGTTTCAAGCAAATAGGTCTGGCGTCTCGAATAACATGACACCACAAAAACCCACTCCAAGCAGTGATTTCTCAAAAAGTTGCGTTAGCACTTGTTTCACTTATATTTCGTTCTGAGATAACTTTTGTCTTGAAAAAAACAAACAATCATTGTTAGATTTTGCCACCAGATTGAAGCCGTACTAAAATAAAACAAAGGACAATAAAATGAACTCAAACTTTTCTCAGTTTGGTAGACTTCGCAAGCAATCAGTTGTTTGTGAAGTGAATTGGCTGAGAAGTTTGATTGCTGACCTAAACATGAATACACTGTGAGCCATCTACACATTTTTCACACAAAGTATATACTAATTGATTGATTAATTGTTTCGTATGACTCATCTAACAAACAATACAAAAAGCTATCATGCAAAACGAAAACCAATTTTCAGTGAACATTATAATGAATTGAAACACAATGACAAAGTAACTGATCAATGTAAACAAAGAGTGTCACTTTGTCAAATAGGATTGGTGAAGGACCATGTCGGGAAATTTGCAGCCACTACGGCCAGAATTTTGTTTTAGTGCAAGAGGTTACCCTACGTTATCGTTTTCATCTCTACCTATTCACTCACAGGCGAAACCGCAACACGCATCACAACTGGAGCCGAATGCATCACTTCGAGCAGCATTTGGGAAAGTAATAAAACAGACCGCGTTCTTCACTGCGTCTGTCAAAGAAGCCACGAGTTGAGCTTGTTTGCGCTTAAAATTATCCGCTGCGATGCATCTGCAACCTCTTATGACCTCTCTTACATTTGTAACCATTCAAGTGATTGATACGTACCATGGGCATCAAATGACTAATAGCACTTGAGGCTGCTGATGATTTATTTAATTGCAGTCGGCGTTTGTTTTTAATCTTTTTCTGTCAAATACTTTCCGTGTGCCATTTTTTCCATTTTAGAACCTCGTCTTTAAGTGAAAGCGCGCTTAAAACATTAACTGCGTAAGAGGTGTTTTTCAGCACGAGATTCCTTTGAGCCTTCCCGTGAGTATCGACGTAAAAATCGTTGAAAATCAAACTTTGTGCGTTAATACCACTTCGCTTTTCATCAGAATTTTCTGCGAAGTGGTTTTGACACGTTAGGAACACACTCCTTCGTTATCAAAGTACCCCAATCTTGGTGTGGTACCAGGTCGAAAACTTTGCCAATCCTCGAACCAGCACATGTTAAACTTAACTTCATGTATTTTTGATCATGGTCTCAGTTTGACAATGCAGGGCGTCAATATAAACTGAATGCTGAAATCCACTTGAAATATTTTTCGATATTCTGACAACTACAGCAAGTGATGTGTAAGAGTGAAACCTGTCATGAAGCGCTGCCTCATCTGAAATTTAAGCCTCATGATCAAGAGAAAGACGTCTAATTTCCTTACAAAAAAGAAACAGAAGTATTGATTGCTTGCACTAAGTCATCTGTACGCTAGCATAAATATACTTTTAACAACGTATATTAGATTTGGTAACGTACGTATTCCTGCCCAGTCCCGTCGCCGAGAGGGGGCTTTGGTGGAGGTTTTCACCTGTATTCCATGCACACTTAACGGTATCGCTACTTTGTTACATTATGGGAAACTAAAATTTTGAACGATTATAAATTTATTGATTTTTTGTTTTAGGTTTTTTCTATTTCAATAGACATTTTTTTATTTAATTTGCAGTAAAAATTCTGCTAATCTCAGAAAGCCATTGTTGTGGACAAGCGACGTTTCGTCCATGCTCACTTTAATCCAAAAACTGTTTGGCCAGATCGATGTTGACAACTTGGCCATGCTATAATCCTCCTTCAGTTAATACGATTGGTCTGCCGACTTCAAGACGATACAGGATGTGTTTATAGCATATTTTTGTGGTTGTGTTGCTGTCGAAGTCACTTTGACATTATCTGCTCTTGTTTTGCAAGTGTTTTCGCAAAACAGCACGCGTTTCTCCGGCGTTTTTTTCCAATCATTATTCATCCTTTTTTCTTTTGGAATTGCATTATTTCGCAACAGCCACTACTAAAGCAATACTTGTCAAAAGTTAGCAAAGTGTGCACAGGAACATTCTAATATCTTTGCTGGTACCGATAAAAACGTTGCAGTAGTTACTCAATCGCTTCTCGGAAGAACTTGTTAGAAGTTGCAATATTCTACAATTTATGCATAACCTGAACAAAGCAAATAATCTCGTAGTAGGTTAAAGCCAGCATGCGTGAGATATGACCACTGATACTAATTGAATTTCTGAAGTTTTTGCAAAAGACAGTAAAGAGTTTTTCAAAATCTGGTTAACGCAAAAACTCTTAAATGTTTTTTCAAAGTTAGTTGAAGACTGCTTTTGCATTTGAAACTCTTCAGGTAATTTTGGCCTTGCTTCAATAAAACGGATTCTATGCTGCTATGCATCCGAAGAAGGCAATATAGTTAATGCAATACTTTCATAAAATTTCTACAACACTTTGCATAAGGCTGCTGATGACTTTCTGCTATGTTTTATAAAACTTCAAGACAGCGAGTTGTTTAACAAATATTCCTGAATGGTGTATAAAGTCCCAGGTTCACACAATAATTATATCATATCAAATGCAATGTGCATACGATAAACACAATACTTAATTATTATATTATTTTTAATTATACAATAAATTTTCAAATATATGTTGCTTGAAAATCTTGGAACTAACAGACAGCACGACACAAGTCATTATCCCTTCGTGGCAATAATTTGTGAATGGAAGGATGAGTGTTTCACAAAAGTCTCAGGGGTCTGCAGCTCAAATAAAACCACCCTGAAAGTTTTGGGAGTACCACTATGATCATGAAACGCTGTTCTACACAAAGAGTTGTGTCGGGCGTGGTGTGCTTTGCACGGAGCCGCTTCGTTTCAGGCAAGAAACGAGAGAGGGTAATGGTTAAAAAATTTTATCTGCTTTTTGTGAGAGCTTCTTTAGACACATTTTGATAGATCGTTTAGGCATTGTGCACTTTCAGCAGTCGTGATGAATTTCATTTTCGTTGGAGGTCTTGTGTAATTGCAGAGCAATTCTGTTCTAGGGACGCTTTTAACGCCTACGTGTTGTGAAACTTCATATTTGTAGCAATATCGAGTAAGGTATTAATAATGGAAAGGCAGATCTATGTACGTATGCAACAACACTATCAACAAAAGCAAATTAATGCATATTGTCAACTATTGCAACATAGCTTCTTCCAAAAGCAACCACTCTGTACCCGTTATCGCTGAGCATGACAACTACAAGCAGTTTTCAGAAACTGGTCATACACTTTCAGTCAAAATCAGTTTGAAAAACCCGCCCTTAGTCTTCTGCGAAGTCCATCTTTATCGCTTAAATAGAGTTGCGTCTAAAATCCGTCGTTATACCTTCAGGATAAAGTGAATGATGTTGTTCAGACAGAGCCGATAATCCTGTTACTGAGTGGAATGACATCAACCACATCATGCAGCCCTTAGTTGCCAGAGGCGCATTAGTTAAAAAAACGTGAGACGTGAAGAAGGTCGCATTGGTAAAAGTTGAGACTGCGGTGGCCAATACCTACCACAGTTAAAATCTAATATCACCGTAACTTTTTCCCTTTTTCCCACAAAAGAAAGACTCCAGTCTGGCCTGCTGTTTTGTAACAGGCAAGCTTTTCATGTCATGAAAATTGTGAGAAGTCTTGTACGGTACGAGCAATGCTGAAATTAAAGGCGAAGTGTTTGATTTTCGGCGCAAATCAGTTGTTTTACAGTGTATTCTACAGCACGCCAGTAAATAAAAGTCCTTTCCTTGGATACCTTAACGTATTTTCAGGAAGACTGGGAACTGTCGTTTAAAACAAAAGCGATCAGAAATTTTCAAATGCCTCAGTGTCCACAACAACAGGACCCATTTGTGGGAGAACTGTTTTGTTCCTTATGTTATCTGCTGCAGAACGTTAATTGAATTCAAATAGAAGTGCGACAGTTTTCGTAAATATTTTTTTATTTTTGGCAAAGCCATACAGCGTTTGAAAAGAAGCACATAAAGTAAGAATTACTGCTGATTGGCTAAGACTAATTTGGCTTTAATAGCATTTCCGGGAATTAATATGTGCTTTTTTTCTCAGAGACTCTTTCATTGTGTTGTCGAGCTGAAAATACAAGACGTCAATTCGCCGTTTTTTGCCCAGACGTAATCGTCTAGCCAAAGCGCAAAACATGAGAAGCGGCCACTTCATTGCGTGGTTTGCAGTAAAAGCTTGAATCCGCATTTGCACGTGATGGGGCCCATGCGCCCGCTAACATTCAGTATATAACAGGCGAGCTGGTGGATGTTTATCATAACAACTGGAGATTTCAGCACCATACAAAAATTTTGTTAATGTGTGAGGAAATTTTGGGTGCTTTCAGCAACCGATTTTCTTCTACGGTAGGCCTATTTCAGTTTCACAGGATTCATCCGCTTTTTACTGTTTTATGTCAAAATACGTGTTTTCAAAGCGAAACAATTGGTTTTCAGGACGTGCAGAAAACCACATCTTTAAACAGTCAAGATTTGTTTGCTCTAAGCGATGTATGGGCAGCTGTGCGCTTTCGTTTTTGCACTTGTGTCATGTACATCCGTCATAACAACTACGTTCTGGAGCCAGTGGGCGATGAGCAGTCCGCAAAGTGCGACGAAATTGGGACCAATCTGGTTGTGGAAAGGTATCTGGGCCGACTGCATACAATATTACGGAGGACAGTACAACTGCGAAGAGCAACAGTCTTTGTTCTTGGAACGCAGTAAGAGACGTTTCAAACATATTTAGTGTTATGCGTGAGCAGCAGATGATGCAGCACGACATTTTATGACATCGTGATGAAGTTATGACCATTTGTTTGGAAGTTGAAAACGAATAGATCAGTTTAGTTAAATTTTGGACATTCTACGTAAAACAAGCATTGTAGCCCGGAAAACGTTTTCGCTACGGTCGATTAAGACAAAGGTAGACATTTAGTTCTGGTTTATTATTTAACGTTTCTAATCCCATTGATCTGTAAGTAAAAAAATATTAATAATTAATTTGTTAACCTCATTGTAAAAGCACCGAAAACTAGCAACGACACGCCACAAAAAATGGTGAAACGCCGCTGATGTTTCAAAGGATTTTGTGATCATAACCCTTCGTTTCCGTAATGCATTGCACGTACATTCTCTAAGAAATAGATTCTATTTGAATAAGAGCTGATGATGCCTACTTTGTAGGCGAATTATATACTCTGTAAAATCTTAGTGTCTGATTCTGCGCTGAGAAAGGATTTCTTTCAATAGACAGTGCTCTAAGAAATACTTCTGAGATATTACATTGTTTTATATAGCTTGAAGTTTTGTTAATCCAGATAATTTATTTGAAAATCCAGATAATTTATTTGGAACACTTGATGTTTGACTGCGTGATTCATGAGCATTACTGTACTGTTCTCAAAATCTTACTACTGAGCGAACCATTTCCATCGCTGTAAAAAGCAAGTCAACCAGTTCTTAAGCAACTTTTTCTGATAGAAGAACCACAGCAAGATGGTTAACTGTGAGTCGTTTCGCAGCAACTACCAACGTCATTCGCGGAATGATGTGTTTGGCGATGGCCATGTCAGTGTTTGGCACCTTCACTATTCTCGTTGGGATGGAATGTTCCAAGGTGCTGGAAGAGAACCTGCGCCTGAAGAGGAAGCTCATGCGTGCAAGCGGTGCAATGCATATTATTGCGGGCAAGCAAGTTTAGCAGTGATGTTGAAATTTTTGTACGTAGCTTGAAGGAGCTGCAAAAACCGTTTGGAAGCGGTGTCAGCAACCAAGTTCGAAAGCAACAGTAACGTTTTTTAAACGTTTATACAAATATTGCGCAGTTGCTTTCATTTCAGGCCTGAGGTACTGGCGCACTTGTTCTTCANCATANGCCCATAGCCACGGNGGGCATTCAGGGACAGTGCCTCAAAACTTTTTTGCGCCCCCCAAATTTGTTGCACTCAGNGAAGTTGTTTTTTCAAACTTATAATAAAAACAAGACTTTTTCCTCCTAAAAATGTATTTTTCTTCCCCNAACCTTAAAATCTGGCTACGGGCTGCTTCCGTATCCGGAAGATTTTGGTAATGGGTCCAAACAAAATAATTGAAGGCAAGTTGGCTGTTCGTCGATTTNCACTTCCTGGTTCCAATATAAATATTTAAAAGTAGACTGAATTTGGGGTTGGTTAATTTCTTATTCTGCTGGACCTTTACAAAATGGCATACTGCAAAACCTCTTCATGTTGGTATGGCTATTATGCCGTTAATTTTATTTGCGCTATTGATAAAACTAGAAAAATAAAGATTGATAACTGCTTAGAATTTCATAAACATAGTTATAACTTCATCAAAAATGTGACGAACTACATTTTGCTACGCAGGACTGCTGACCTTGGCTTCTGTGTCCTGGTACGCCAGTATGCTTCACTACGATTTCTTTTCCGTTACGAATCAAGACAACATGATAAGATATGAATTCGGGGCTGCACTTTACGTTGGATTTGTCTGTTCAATCGTGTCGGTTGTTACCGGGCTTCTGTGCATTTGCATGCCCGGGCCTCAGCCGGAAAAGGATCACTACCACAGCTCTGTGTATCCATACACCAGAGCCACCTCCACCCGTCACTCGCGGAAGATCTCCGACAAACAGCAGGTGCATTCACCGACCAAGGATAAATACATGGATTACGTGTGACACGCGTTGATGCGCGCACGTCGAATTGTGTTGGACTTGGATGCCGTTGCCTAATAGGCAATAAATGTAGTCGCACATAACTGCAACGACTGTACTAGACGTGCAAGGTTAACAACACTTTTATCTTTCTTAGCCGCTACAACTAACCAAAACGTCGAGGAAGCTGCAATCTAGGGAGTCATACTGACATTTTTCCACTCTAGTGGCGTAGTCAGCCCAAACTTTTTTTGGGGCCAAATCTTTTGACTTTAAGCGAGCAACAGTATTTTGTTTGGAAAACCGCCTGCCAAAGCACAAAATGACACGATATGCTGTAGAAACGCGACGGGAAATGGCCCCCTTGGCTATGGCTATGTTCCTCTCTTGATGGTTGGATTTTTGTCTGGTACATGTCAGAACAAGTGGAAACTTTGTCCAGAAAATAGCAGGGGGTAGATGTAGAAAGCACTGTATGGAGTACTACCGCTATCCTCCCTTCAGCTTTCAAATTTTAAAGTTGATTTGCTGAGAAACTGTTTTTGTCGTAGCTAAACTGGTTCTAACAATGCACTAACGTTTTGAAGTGGTGACAACAAAACACTAATTTAAAGCAAATAGACAAAGCTCCTTGACGCCACCTGTAATGCTGAAGACCAACGAGTCGAAAACAAGCATATGAATCGACGTAAACTTAAGAATGGAAGGACATCACGCAAAAACGCTGTATACAAAGTAACCACGGTTTTTCTGCAGAAAGAATGTGTTTAACTGATTTGTTTCATGACTTAGATTTCATACTTTATTTTGTTCAACTTGTAGGAAGTTAATAGCATATAATATTTTGTTTTATTTCCAATTGTTTCGTCAAAGCTTGCAGTGCTTATGCCATTTACAGTACGTTAAAGTAACACACCTCACATACCTCGTGTATTGTTGTGGTAATAAGATACATAATGATGGTGAAGGTTTGCCCAAGTGCACTAAAACTTATTCGACTTTTGTATTTATAAACCATTTGCGTCTCTAAAAAATTTGACATTATGTTCGAAGCAAATGATTTAACCTTAATAAAACAAACATTTCACATTATCGTGAAGAAAAAGTATAAATTTATTTACATTTATCGAAAAAGAGAATAGCTTGACCTCCTTCTGAAGGAGCTAAAAGAGCACTGTTTTGTTTAACTAAAATACTTTTTCAATATCTTTCTAAAATTAACTATCATATTGTTCATCGTTTGACAATTCTAAAATTAGCTGTTATACTGTTCACCATTCATAACTGTCAATTGTTCAAAAGAGATGAAAGAAGGTGCTTTCCCTACCTGGTGACAGCCTGCATGGTCTGTAATAGTGTTTTCTATATTGTTGCTATAATCGCCATACAAGTTTCAGCTTACGGTGATGCAGATGTCTTTGTCTTTCTGCAGATGTTTTTTTGCAGTGATGCAGATGTTTTTGTGTCTTTCAAGTTTCAGCTTACGGTGATGCAGATGTTTTTGTGTCTTTCCAAAATATACTTTCAGTCCAATATTTTGCAAAGCATTGGAAGAGTTTCTGCTGGCAGACGTTAGTTCTGACGTTTCAACAGCTGTAACGTCAAGCAACAGAATATGTGAAATTGTCAGTACAACGTCGTTTAACTGCAGTAGACCTACAGCTATTGCAAACATGGTATGCAGTGGTTCAACTCGCAGTGAATAGGATCAAGACGAGTGTCTGTCGTCCTAACTTTGATGGCGGTTCTGCCAACGTAACGTTGTTCAGTAATCGAAAGATAATTCTGTTTCGGAAAGTTTTTGGTTGGTTGCAGCAGAGATATAAGTCGTGCCGGAATTGGTCTTACGTTTGTCAAATTTTTGGGCCTGCTTGCAGGTCCGTAACCAGCTTGGGACACCAGGGGGGCGAGAAGGTTTCTGAGGGGGACCCAAATTTTACATCGATAGCATGTATGAAACCAACGGTTATGCATACAATAGTTTTAAACTATGTCCAACACATTTTTCCAGGGGAGGCGAAAAATTTTCCAGTGTGGAAAATCCCTCCCTGCGCCCTCCTTAGTTACGGGCTTGTCTGTATACAAAATTATTGCGTAAGGACGGACGTTTTTGTCGCCAATTAGTGTTAAAGCAGTTGGATTGATTAAATCTTGAAAAAAAATGATTAACTGTGAATTATTTAGTCATGTAGACATTGCAACGTCCCCAACACCTGCAGTTGCGCATATGTTGACTCACTTGGCAAAATTGGCTTCCGGGTCTAAATTGGGGTTCAAAAATGAAGGTCGTGTTCGGGCTTGTGATTTCGGGCTCGGGCCGGGATCGGGTTTAAAAATTATGCCTGCTTAAACTTTGGCTTGCTGATCATCTGCATTTTGACAAAGGCTTGCAGTTTTGTTTCATGGCAGATTTTAGCGTAATTTAAGTATAACAATATTTTGTCAAAATGAAATTAAATCTACGACAAAAGTGTCCGCACTTAAATTTGCCTCTTTTTCTTTGCCCATAAAATTGTTCAGCGTTAATTGTCGGTCGTGCAAATAGCCTACTTTTATCATTTGCACGCCCCACCAATTCTTCATTGTTTTGCCGTTTCTGCGAGTGCAAATAGGTAGAAAAGACACTACTTCAAAGCAAGCCAGTAGCCACGGGGGGTGTGGGCATTCGGGGTCAGTGCCCGGGGGACAGTTTTTTGTGCCTCCCCGAATTTTGTTCCGCCCAGAAAAAATTGTTTTAAACATAGGCCTATATTAAAAACAAAAGTCTTGCCCCCCTAAAAATGTATTTGCCCATCAAAATCTTAAAACCTGGCTACTGGCCTGCTAAGGATACAGCTTTGAAGCTTACCTAAGCAAGGCAAAAATTGTGAATGTCACCCAGCCCATTCTTAATTGTTTACTATTATATTAGGAGGCGATATGCTTACATTTAATCAATCATCATGCGCATTAGGCTATACAATGCGTTTGATAAATGTTTCTAAATCTGTGACGTGGTAGTTGCAAAATCTTTTTACATTACATTTGTAATTCATATAGAACAGTTTGCTTTGGTACCCACGTCCATGCATTTAAGAATAGGCCTAACTATAAAATTGGTCTTTTGGGGAGCTTTAGCGAATGCATGGGTTGCTTACTTGTGAAGTCATGTTCTTTTCGTGTATTACGTCATAAAGCAGATTGTTGATCGTGCGCCCAAACGTTACTTGCATGCAAGAACGCTTCTGCGCTTATGGCTACCCAAAGCGAGCAAGGTGATCAGTTCATGTTAGCAGTTTTCTCTAAGTCAGTTGTTTTTCCAACGAAAGTGCTGTATTAACAAGAGTGAATTGAATTGGAAGTTCAATTCGGTTTGATTGACGTACAGTTCGGTTTGATTGACGTAACTTTTGCGCTTGCACTCGCCGCTCGAATCTCCATCTCCACTTCAGATATTCCCAGGGCCGGATTTGCCTATAATAGGCTAAATAGGCTTAAGCCTACGGTCGCAAGATTCAAGGGGGCCTCCAAAAAGCTGTAGTACGCATAGAGTCAATGGCCGGTATATGATCATTTAGATTAAGCTTCGTCAAAAATTTCTATCTTAATTATTGTTCACGAAATTTAGTTTTACTCAACTTTCGTGGTGACAACGCCAGAGTCTTCCAACGAGTTTCCATGAATCTCAATATGACGGTTGGTCAAGCAGCATGCCAACT
>JGI24158J21664_10006047_pt1 | contig 15903 bp, 13 predicted proteins | sample Ectturendosymbi3_FD_21664 | JGI IMG/M metagenome (IMG submission 21664)
AATGAACTCAGTACCGCCAAATAAGTCCATCTATCCGCTAAACGCGGCCTTTTACGAAGTGGCCCTGGAGCCAAATTATTTGCCCATCCCTGCAATAGGTAATTTTGATTAGAATGTACAATAGTAACGGTTTAGAGACTGCAGAGAGCTTCAGGAAATTAGTCAGCAAAGAAAGATTTCGCAAACTGCAAGGCTTCGCACTCAAAATGCACTCGATGTTTGCGAATAAATATGTGTGTGAGAGTACATCTTCTACGATGAAGCAAGTCCAATCTGAAAACAGAAATTGAATGGCACACGAAACACTGGAAGATAGTCTCCGACTTGCTACCGCTGACACTTCTCTGACACCATACTCGTTACTTTATCAATACTACTAACACTGGTATTGATAATGGAACGATTATAGTGTCAGAGAAGCCTCGACCACAGGCATCCCACTTACAGAGATTTATAGTAAATAGCTATTTGCTATTGTGTAATAATTTCAATGACATTCTCACTTATCTTCCTGTTTTTAATTTTAAATATTGTGAATCTGTTGTTTTATACATCATTTTGCTGGAAGTGGCCCGCAAAAAGTCACGTTTTTAAAAAATGGCTCGTAAGTGAAGAGTAGTTGGACCACGCTGATCTGTATTGCAGGGGTCTCCAAACTTCTTTGTCAGAGGGCCACATAAGCTACTAAACAGCAGTACGAGGGCCGGGCATCTTACGTATCGTCATTGTTTCGGGATATGTCATATGGTACCAAATCAATAAATCTTTTGTCAATACATCATTATTGACGAAATGACTTCGCGGGCCCGGTGAAATGTCTTCGCGGATCGGTTTTGGCCAGCGGGCCGTAGTTTGGAGACCCCTGATCTAGTAAAATGACCACAAAAGGTCAATATTGGTATAAATCTATATAGACACCCAGTGGCGTACGCAGAAAATTTTCATGGGGGGGTTTTCATTCAGTGGTATATGGTGATCATTTTTATGTGGTGTGCGCTGCTTGTGACGTCACAATTTGACGTCATATTCATGTTTCCAAACCAACGTTTTGGCGAAGTTTGTTGACAAAATATGCATGTTCGTCTACAGGCATTCCCCTTAATTTATGTGTCACTGAACTGAATATAAACTATCAGCGCTCCAGGATAGGTATCGGAGGCAAATGCACTCAACGCTACGACACAGCAGTTCATAACTGCAAAAATATCAGGGTACGCGTTAAAACAGGGGAGTAGAACACACTCATCATTGCGTGAGAGCAATTTACAACTGCAAAATGAGGCTGCGCTACTGTCTTGTCGAATACGAGCAGTGGAGCACAGAAAGTGTGCGGCTGAACTGGTTGACGCGCACCCCGATTTGCTAGATCGAATCTTGCCAAACTACACAAGAATTGACAATGCGCATAAAGTACGCAAGTAAACTTTCAAATTTTTGTTATGTAGAAGTCCAGCAAATTTTTAGTTTTCCTTTTTCCCTGCTGAGACATTATTAAATGCCTGAACGCTTCTATTTTAACACCTGCTGTTTTTGAGCTCATGGTGCTCAGCCATAGCAGACAAAACAAAGACAATTGTTTCCGATAAAGTGAACTATCGCGGAACACAATCTTAAACATTCGTAGTGGACGAAAGGTCTGCAAAAAATGCAGAGATTGTTTCTGGATGCAGACGATAACCCAGATTCCCACCAAAACCTAATTATTACTTTTTGGCCCATTTACAATGTTCCTTGAAATTTGCATGCAAATTCATTCCGTGGTATTTACATTAAGTCGACAAATTAACAAGCAAAAAGTATGCGAAAACAATTAATCTCCTTTGCGCAGGTAATAAAGTTTTCGTAAAATATCAAGCTCAAGGGGGGATTAACCCCAAGACCCCCCTTGCGGACGCCCTTCACTTACCCTATCTTCAGAACTCGCGATTAATCGTTATTTGAGTTTTTGGAGGTCACGCCAAAAAAAGGTCTTCATGATCTCTGTGGGAGAAAATTTGTAAGAAAAAGTTGTACAAAAACTTGTCGAGCAAGATTGGGGAAATTTAGGCAAAAATCCTTCGCACCCCCAAGAATTTGCCTGCTCCTACGCCCATGATTTCGTCCAATGTGTTGCTTCGATTCTTGCATGCGGTCGAGGTGCAATGGAAACATCAATAAAACAATTTTTTTATCATTTTTTTTTGTGTCCAGGAGAATGTTTTTCAACTTTTCATTGTTCACCATTCCAAAAATTTGAACTGTTTTTTCGGCCTCGCTAAACTGGTAATGCGGTGTAGCAGCAACAGTGAGCATCCACACTATTTTGCGTAAATTCTCGCAAAATGCTCCCACATGCTACAAGTCTTCATATTTCGCTGATCGCTTCACCTCTACGCATAGCGTGTCGCAGTTCATGCATTATAACTGGATTATATGCAATAGTAATAAGCTTCAGGACAAATCCACAATCTCTCCCTAAACTGGGCTGCTGGTTATGATAAAATTATGGCCGGGTGAGCACATACAATGTGTTTTTATCTCGATACTCCGGTGTGTGCGTGAACAAATTCCTCAACAGTGCATGAAAACTGTCATTGTACCTATTTGCAAAAATCAGAATGTTGACACAAGTGTTGCATGGTAATTGCAGAACTCTTTCTCTTGCAACAATTGTCTCCAAACTACTTGAACATTATATTTTATCCTGCATTTCACTATTTCCTGCCACCACTAAGAATCAATTTGGTTTTAAATCAGAACATGACGCCGATCTATGTGTATTTTTACTCAAGCAGCTTCTACAATATTACGTAAACAAAAGCACCAAAGTGTTTGCAGCTGTTTTAGCTGGATCCAAGGCATTTCACAGAACCAAACACAATCTACTATTTACAAAATTAATGTACCTATGTGTATACCTATGCGCCATGTACCTATGTGTACAGTAAGACTGCTGGTGAGTTGGTATAGGTACCACACCATACCAATTAAGTGGGAGACTTGTTTTTCAGACCCCTTCACTGTAGCCAATGCAGTGAGACAAGATGGAGTTCCCGGTTCAACACTTATCTGGAACAAAATTCTGTTAGTTGCAATAATTTGTATAATATAATGTTATTTGTTTTTTATGTATATCTACTTTTTTGTTTCTCGTTCTTTCTTGTGCACATCCCATTTATTCGGCATGAAATAACACTCCAGAGTTTTTTTGTTTTTCTTTTGTGCCTCAACGATCATTTTTTACTTTTTTATGATTTGTTTAAACATTTTTAACTACATCAAATTTCGTCGATTAATTTTGATCCACTCCTGTGTGTACGTAGGCATGCTCTTTTATCTGTAAATTTACTTCACCATGTTCTGTATTTATTTGTTTGTTTTTACACCTGTGCTTATTTGATCTTCAGCTGTTATTTTTCAAAGAGTGATAAATGGGATTGGTTGACTAGATGACCTGCATGGTCCTTCATCAACCCTACGTGACACAATGCCACTCTTTGTTCACATTGAGCAGATATTGTGCCATTGTATTTTCATTTATTCTAATGTTCACTGACAATTGGTCTTCTTATATTGCGCGATGGCTCTTTGTATTGCTTCTGTTTATTAGCTGAGTCACAAGAATAAATAAATAAATCAATTCATGTCTATTCGCCAATTTGCCACCTGCCTTGACGAATTCCCAGTTCTCTTGGGCTTGGCCAGAGCGGGATGCACTGCAGGAAACATGATTGTGCGCGGCCAGAGGTTTGTTGAGAATATCACTCTATACCTCACTAAAGGACGGCATTTAGAGACAGGTGAAAACACTTTATTGTCTTACAGACTCAAAGGCATCTTTGATCAACAACGCCAGACATATTTTGTACTACATCCCAAGGAATGAAAGCGTTCGCCCTGNCATCAATTTACCTATATTGTCACAACAACATTTTGATGCCTTGAAAGGAAAACAATCGGTATGCTTTTTTAAGCGACGTGCATCTTCATTTTTTCCCATCTGTACAAAAACGACCGAAGGCAGTAAGTACTGGTGCGTTGTTTCAGTGTTTGTTCATCTTCACTATCAGTCTATGTATCACCTAACACCTACCTTGCGATGTGTTTTGCCAGCAACCAGCTGATATTTTCGGGAGGGTGAACAAAATGCTTGTAGCTTGATGTCGTACCCAGGGATGTAGTGCTAACAAAAAAGGTGTGGGAACGCATTAAAAAATAGCCAATTTAAAACAGCTTCAAAGTCATTTTGAAGCAAACCATGGAAAAGGTGTGGGAACGCCGTTCCCACGCGTTCCGGCTCCACTACACCCCTGGTCGTACCTAACAATTAGACAAGTTTTTTTTTTAATTTCGGGGGAGGCATTTGCCCGGTTGCCCACCCTGGTTGCGGGACCGTGTTGTGTCTAAGTACTTTTATATCATTTTTGTAAGCATTTTTGTATTGATTCTATTTGAATAAGAGCTGATGATGCCTACTTCGTAGGCGAAATGTACTCTGTAAGATCTTGGTGTCTGATTCTTTGCTGGGAAAGTATCTCTTTCCATAGACATTTTTGTGTCCTTGTGTTCTTTGAATAACCTCTGTAATATGGACCATGTGGCTGATCCAAACGAATAAAAAAACAAAATTATCAACACCGCCGGTTGCACATCGCCTTTGTTGACTTGACCAAGGCATTTCATATAGCCTGAAAGAATGGCCATACTTCGTCCTACAAAATTTCAGCTGTCCCCCCAATTTCTCAGGCTTACCAGGTCGCAGCATGACGATGTGAAGGCACGTTTTAAAAATGGTCTGTCGTCGCCCCTTGAATTGAAGAGTGACGTAAAGCAAGGCTGTGTTCTGTTTTCCACCCTGTTTGGACTTTTCCTCTCTGCTGTTTTCCATAATGCATTCCATGACCATAATAAAAATGTCATCGCCGATGGAGTTTTCCTGCGAACCGGCACGGACGGCAGATTGTCCAAACATGCTAGATTACCGCAAATTAGGTAATTTTCCCGCGCACAGGCTGTATTTCCTTGTACATTTATCTCAGAACAAGGCGCTTGCGCAGTCTTGGTCACGTTTGCCCTCCGGAGTGTAGTAGTTTACCAAAAAAGATTCTCTGTGGCGAATGAGCTCAGGTACACGAAGTGTCGACAGACCCCGCCTTCGTTTCAGAGATGTTGCTAAAAGACATTTGCGACAGCCATAATCCTGCCCTCGAGTGGGAAACATATGACACAAAACCGTTTGGTCTTGTCTCTCAAACTATCGTCACCTCGTATGGAAGTTCGGACACGGCCACACAGGATGGTGCCGAATCCAGCGGTTTACGTAGTAATCAGCATTTATGAAAGAACAGTTTAATTGTTGTATCACAAATACCCTAAACTTAGCTTATTAATCCTTGCAAACACTGCAGAAAATAAACAAAACGAAGATGACGCACTCTCAGTTTACTTACATGAAGACCCTCAAAAGTCCGTTTTGGACGTGAAGCGAGTCGATGGTTATTAATCTCAGGAAGGAATTATTTTTTCCAAGCGTGAGTAGGCTAGATATAAAACATTCTACTCAATAGCATGTCATAATAAAAAGTGAAGATGCATCTGAAATTTCATACAGAGTAGTAAATTCGCTATAACTTGTCCCGACAAATAGCATCATATATTATCACGTTGTATCATTCTGGCCAGGTCATGTGGCAAGAAATCACGGGTATCATACATGATTTCACAGTAGTACATTACCCAGAGATAAAAAAGTGAGGCAGCACTACTTTGAAAGGACATGCATCCACTGTAGAGATGCTTTGCCCGCGGTTAAGATATTTGAATTTTTTGTGTAAGAACCTTAAAAAATGTGACCACAACCGCAGGTACTTATTACCACTTCAAAAATTAAGGAAACACTATCAAAAGGTAGTGGGACGATGATTCTCAGCATTCGCCACCGACTGGCTCGTGGTCTTTGCAGTTTATAGTGACTGATGTTTGAACCTTGTGGCCAGTCACAATTGTCAAAAGGGATAAAACACGCTGTTCACTTCAGAGTGCAGCTAACACACCTTTGTACAAAGAACAATTGCATAGATCACGAGTGGAGAATCTATCTATTACATTGGTTCGGCCGCATGAATCGTGGAGTACTGTTGGCGAGTCGCAAAACATTTTTAATGTGATCTTAAAATTCTACCTTTGATTCCATGAGGAAAATAAGGAGAGAAAACCACAAGGGGGGAGAGCCCTCTTGACGTACTGTCAAAGTATTTTTTCTTAAGTTTCCAGCGTAGTTTTGGTGGTGCTACGTGGATGACTACATCTAATGCAGGTTTCTCAACCGGGGCCTTGTGTTACTTAAAGGAACCATAGGGCGTTTTGTGTGGCCATGCGCGGAGGTGTGCTCTGCAAGGGCTCATGGGTATTAAGTGTCTCTGAAAGGGAGGCACGAACCATGAAAGGTTGAGAAACATTGACCTAATGTCTCCAACATTTTGCCCAACCAATCAACACTCGTTACCTACTAGAGTCCCGCGCGGGGCGGGTTGACCTGCGCGGGTACTCGCATTTGCGGGGCGGGTGCGGAAACCCGCAGAGTTACGCGTGCGGGTTGAATTTGGTGCAGGGCGGGCGCGAGATAAGAAATTATTTGTGCGGGTTACTGAATGTTTACTCAATGCATGTGAAATTGACATGTGCAAAAATAATAATGCTACACAGAGCATGTGGTACAATGGTGTAGAGCACGGCTATGTCAACTGCAATGCCTTAACCGGGCCAAAAAATATGCCACTACCTTCGTGAGGGCTGCACGTTGAATGGCATACTTTCATCTTAGCAAACCAAAATTTAGCTTGAAGATACTGAGAGCATTTGAATCCTAACTGCAATAGTAACGAGTGTATGGTACTTTTAATCACTCCTGAACGGTGATGCCATAGACAAATTTAGTGCTAATGGAAGAACAAAGGTAGTTAGAAATCAATTTCATGCAGCGGCACACATGAGTAATAATCAGAAAACTAGAAATCAGTTTTGCACTGAGGTGTCACTGGATATGTGGAAATCTACCAGTGCGTGGAACATGATAAACAGGCACTGAAGACTATTCCATCGAAAACGTCGAATTTGAGATTACAACACACGGGCTTATAAAGACAGGCTGTCGTTGTATTGTTCATACAGTACATACACAATAATGAAAAGCTTACTGGGCCGCATGTGGGCCTCGGGTTAGACATGACTGGTGTAGAGACATTCTCTAGTATTGGCGATAACAGATTGGAGTTTCCAGGTCTCAGTGATCTTGCAGGAATTGCGCTCTGTGTGATGGCAACCAGCGCTGCTAATGAACGAGAGTTTATTATTATCGATGATCATGTCGTGAATAGCAGAAGAGCAAATTTAAAAGAATTCTTCGGTGAACGACATACACTTTTTCAACAGCGCTCTGAAAAAGAAGCGCCGAAGTTTGACTAGGTTTCACATTTTTACCTTACAGTGTTTTTCAAAAAGTTCCGTTGGCATTGAAGTGAACCACTGAATAAATTGCCACTAGCGATGAAACGCATTCCATGAGTTTTTAGCGATTTTCAGACCCAGCGACAGTTGCAGGTTTGGTTCGGAAACAGTGCGGGGCGGGTTAGAAGTTTGTGGGTGCGGGCAAGATTTCTTTAATTCCTGCGGGTGCGGGGCGAGAGCGGACAAAAAATTTCAACCCGCGCTGGTCTCTATTACAGTCCCGTCGCCACGGGGAGCGTTGGTGAGCTTATCCCCCAAGCAAAGATCCAAACATCTCCAAATTAAAATATGAAACATTATAAATCAATGGAATTTTTGTTAAATTTTAATGTCAAGGCCCCTGCACAAACGTCAACCCCCTCGCCCAAACGTAAAGCTCCCCTATTGACGACTTTTCTGCTCTATTGCCTACAGTACCTAAGGTTCAGCTACTTTGTTTCAACACCAACCTACATCTGGCGCCCAATGGGAAAATTTGCTTTACAACCAGGGCTGTGGAGCCGGTACTCAAATTTCTGGCTCCGTGCATCTAGTTTTGTTGAGTCCGGCTCCAGAACGATTTGGTCCACAGAATCAGAAAAAAACATTGCATGATTTGTATAACTCGCTTGCTCCACAAACTGTATTTGTGGAACCGGAACCCAATTTTCAGGCTCCGGCTCCACAGCCCTGGTTACAACAGCCCGACTTTAATAAGTCATTTGATCGTCGATGCCCTGTCTCGTGGGGTTGCGGAGTCGGAGGTTTTTGGGTGAAGTCGGATTCATAACAACACTGGGAGTCGGATTTTTTATCCGACTCCGAAAGTCCAATTGGATCATTTTTTACATCACAGTCTTAAATTGGGAATTCCTGTTGAAATGGTAAAATTTATTTTGAAACTTTTGTTGAAACAGATTTCTTGCTCTGCACCACGATTTCCATTGATTTTAACAGCAAAATTTCATTCCCTTGATGTTGAGGAGTCGGAATTTTTTGAAAGGCCGGAGTCGGAAATTTTGGAAAATCGGAGTCGAAAATTTCGGAAAGGTCGGAGTTGGAGTCGGATATTTTACCTTCGACTCCGCAACCCTGCTGTATCTCGTCCAGCCCAGTGCATTGCATACGTGGGTAATAAAATTTGATTCTGCTGGGAACCGGCAGTTTAGAGAATCCTATTAAATTTTCAACAGGGCAGGAAACAAGCGGGGTAATGAATTGACAATCGGATGTTGTGTATGGCATCAACTGTTTGATAACACCTATCACCGTTCTAAGAAATTCAAACACATCGGGCATTTCACGAAATACAAGCAGTGACTTGTGTCTACCGTCCGACAACCCCATTGAAGAAATAATTCTTTAAAACGTGTTAGATGCTACCGACAAAAGATAGCTTTCTCACGCTCACGAAATAGGTACATAGAAAAAACTTGGTGAATCACTTGCAAGGGTTATTAGGAGCAACAATCAGNAAATTTTCATGCTTTTANTTCTCTTAGTTTCGCTTGGCGGCACGAGTGAATCGATGTTCTTGATGAAAACCGATAACCTGTCTATCAACCAGCGTGTTGTGTACTGCTGGGTTGATTTGCAGCCCTGCGGTAAAAGGTCTTTATGCATTGATTGTAGGTAAGAGCAGGCTGGTACAATGCAAGATTACTCAACAGTCTCGAAGAAAATTTTTTCACTCAGGAAAAGCGAACGTAAATGCACAGCTTTGAAGTTCAACTTCAAACTGGGTTGTTTTTGATCTATAAAAAATCCTGGATACCTGACCAAGTGTTTTCAACCTGACTACCATGGCAACGCAAGTGTTTTTTACTGTTATGTTTGGAGGTGAGTTTATCCTTGTCACTACGAGTCAGCAAACCGTTTAAGAAATAAACCACTGGTACTCAGGCCCGTAACCAGGGGGAGCAGGGGGTCTAAGACCCCCCTAGAAAAATTTTCGCTCCCCCTGGAAATGTGTTGGACATATTTTGAAGCTATTGGACATAGTTTAAAAAATTTTTACCCCTCTCAAAAAACTCTTTGCTCCCCCTGGTGTCCCCAGCTGGTTACGGGCCTGCTGATACTAACTCACTGTTTTTCAAGCTGTTGCTAGCTACCAAACGAACTACAAACTGAAGCAGTTTCAAAATAATTAGATGTGAAGTTTCGAATCAAGCTTAATGGACATCGCGCACAAACCAATATGAGATAGGAAGGACCGGTTCAACAACGAGAGCTCTATCAGGAGGCTGATTGCTTTGCAGACGGAAAAGAGGAAATCTTCAATCCTTACAGCAAGTGCAACCTCCTGCTCCGGAATATCAAAGAGAAATGCGTCCCGGATGAGGAAAGTACGTAGAGTTCGGAGTTGCCAGCTGTATGGGTTCGATACAACAGCCACAATGCAGGTGTTGCCAGGTAGTCAGGGCGGGCGCAGGAAAGAACTTATACACGCACCTGACATGCGTTCGCGAGGAGCTATACCTAGTGGTGTTGAAAAAAGCGCAAGGCTCTTTTAAATACAAGTTACTAGAAAAAGTTGATGGCTCTATAACGACGATAGTACAAACGCGCAGAAAATAGTTTTACACAAGTCGAACTAATGTCTTGTTTGGCAGTTGATGCTCTTTCACTGGATCTAGTTGATGAAGCAGGCCACCTCTGCCATCTCTCTGAAAAAGAGAATCTCCGGGAATTTGCCAGTGAGTTTTTGGAGGGAAGAAAAAAATACATTCTGATCAAGGTCGTAAGTGAGTAAAAAATTGCCACCTAGACATTTGTCATAGTTAAGCCCCACAAGATAACTGCTAGAAAGAAACCAAATGACGATGTTTCAGAGCTGGCTTTTCGTCACGCATTGAAGAGAGCGCGTTCGTTAACGATAGTCACCGTCGCTGAAGCATCTCCGCTCGGGCTCGGACGCTAGCCATGTCTGATGCTTTTAGTTGCAAGGCTTCGGACGATTTTCCATCGCTTCGCAAACAAAACAGTTATGAGTGGTGAAGTTGCCGTTGCTTTTAGTTGGTACTGTATTAGAATTTCTTCGCTTCGCATTACAAGCAAGCAAAACTAAGAAATCAACATTCAAAAGCACGTGCCGACCAAAAAAGCTGCAACTCGAGCTCGATCCACTAAAAGTTTTAGATTAAAATAATGAAGACAGGCCCGGTTGGACAGCTTTGTCAATTTCTCTGCTTGATCGTACCACGCTAACAAGCGTGCAGTTCATGGCTATTTCACTCATAAGNAGGGGCGTAACGAGGTTAGGTGGCACCTGGGGAAAAACGCAAGTTTGGCGCCCCCATGTTCGAACCTGAGATCTTTCGGAGGCAAATGTACTGTATGTAAGAAAGTACTTTTGGCATTGTTGAGAATTTTCGGCGCTCCACGCAGTGATTCAGCGCCCGGGGAATTGTGGCCCCCTTGCCCCTCCTCGTTACGCCCCTGCTCATAAGTCTTGGTTTGCACTCGCCGTTAGTATATCGACTGGTTTATAAACGATGGCTATTGCAACGCACAGGGAATGGCAACCCCGAAAATCCTCTCCAGAAATACGAAGCACTGCTGGATAACCTGGACAAGATCTATCCGAACGTTGCCCAGGAGCTCGAGCGCCTGTCGAAGCCGTTCACGACGCCTCGTGGAAGCCTGCTCGAGTATAGGCGGCGGGGGGGCTTGGTTCACCCCAAGTCGCGATCATCGAAGAGAGGATCTACTGTAAAACTGATGTGAGGCCGCTACGTTGGAGACAGTGCTTCCCTGGGTAGATACGCTTAGTTCTATAACTGTGCGCGAGAGCAAATAAAGGCGTTAAAGTCTGCGTTGGAGACACCTTATAAGTGCATCTGTTTTGCAAGTGTATGACAATAATGGCTTGACGTCATTTGCCGGGGCAAACCACGGCCACTCCGATTACAACGTCTCCGTGGTCAGCGAGGAAACTGGGATAGGCCGAATGAGGGATTCATAGAGCATGCACTTCGCCTTTTTCCGCCTTGAAGCCTCAAGATTTGTTCAAGCCGAGTCGAGATCGAAATGCATCGCCGTCGCTCTTAGTCGCCTGTTTGTTGATTTCCTGGTGCCGTTGTCGCGACACGATCTCCTCCAAGATCTCGCCGTCTCCCTTCACCAGCCGTGTGCGGCCGGTCTCCTCGTCATACACCCGCCTGACCACGCTCTGGCGAGCTTCCCATTCTTCACGAGTCATCGGACGCATCGCCAGCGACCGCGGTTCGGGTTCTGAACAAAGTCAAATTTTCTGTTATTGCCGTTCGATTGCGAAGCCAATTTTCGCATTGGAATATTTCACGTTATCAACGCATAGCAAGTGCGTTTTTCGTTACGCAGTGGCGTAACTGACGGAAGCAGAGGGATGAATCACCTCCACCCTGTCAAGCCAAATGTAAAAACCGGCCCCCACTTTACTTACATTTCGGTCTTAGTATTCTTTTCATTTTTAGTAGGTTGCTTTTTTTGCGAATGTCGGAGTATTTTAGGGTTTTAGTATAGTCATCCACATCCGCATTTACCATCTTTTCTAAGTTGTTTTTTTTCTTATTGTTGGCTAGTGGATCTTGTTCAGTGGCCAGAGGGCCCTTTCAGCCAAGTTTTCCCTTCTCGTAACGCCGCTGCCGTTACGGCATAAGTTAACAAGCATTATGTTCGAAAAGGCCAATGGATTTTATTATGTGAACTAGATGAGACGCACTTCACTGCTCACATTGCCAGTGACAAACACAAAAAGCCGTAACACTCCTTGGACAAGTGCGTTCGCTTCAACTGCCCGGCGGTAAAAAGCAAATTTCAGGCTTCAGCCTGCCGCCAATTGCCGTCACTAAAATCAAATTTTGAAAAACACAAAAAAAAGTCATTTTTGAAGTGATCAAAAGTTTTGCCTAGCGCAATAGGATATATATCTTAGCATTTCCTTTCTCTATACCTCACATATACTGTAGGCGGGGAGCTTTTACGACGCTCTCCATGCAGTACCGCCGACACGGGGCACTTTGGTGGGCTTAGCCCTCCAAACTAAGCATGAAGCTCCCCTAAATTGAAATATGAAACACTCTAAATCAATGTAGTGTTTATCAAATTTTCAATGTCAAGCCCCTTGCACAAACGCAGAGACTCCCTGTTGAAGACTTTCTGGTGAGGGTTCTGTCTCCATGCTAACATTTTTTGAATAATGGACAAAAATTTTCTCTTGTACTGCCCCGCACTTTGATGGCAAAGCAGAAGCAACAGTTATTTCAATGTTCTGAACTCTCAATGCCTGCTCAGAAAATGTGACGTCGACGGACGACAAACAGCAACGAAAAGCAGGAAGTTGTGACCTGTCTTTATTTCACCTACAAGTTTAGTTCGACACGCGGACAAAGTCCACACTTACTTGCAGGGTTGCGGAGTCGGAGGTAAAATATCCGACTCTGACCTTTCCAAAATTTCCGACTCCAACTCCTTAGCATAAAGTGAATGAAATTTGGCTGTTAAAATCAATGGAAATCGTGGTACACAGCAAGAAGTGTTTCAACAAAAGTTTGAAAAGATGTTGTACCATTTCAACAGGAATTCCCAATTTAGGAGTGTGATGTAAAACATGATCCAATTAGACATCCGGAGTCGGACAAAATAATCCGACTCCGACTCCCAGTGCTGTTAGGAATCCGACTCGACTCCACCCAAAAAACTCCGACTCCGCAACCTTGCTTACTTGCTCAAAGCTTGATGTTCGTTTTTAAACATTTTCATACAGCAAGTTTAGTCCACTTTTCATTACACCCGCTTTTGTACTCTCCTCAGAGCAGTGGCGTAGCCAGCCCAAAAAATTTTTAGGAAACGAAATATGTTTGAGCTCACGCGAGCAACAGTATTTTTGTTTGGGACGCCACTTCTCAATGCACAAAATGACTAAATTTGCTAAAAATTTGGGGAGACCATGACCCCCCTGGCTACGACTATGTCTCAAACTGTAACGAGGCGACCATGCCGTCCATATCTGCTTGCTTGCGCCGGGGGGCACGCGGCTGCTTGCGCAGTGAATGCTGCATTCCAATTACAGGACCGCTCTTGAACCTCATCCTTGCACTCACCCATTGTGCCAAAAAACATTTTTCAAATCTTCGGCACGATACAACCGGGAGTGGAACCTAGCCTGTCACTTGTGTAAAATAAGAGAGTATACACATGACTTAAATAGCTTTTTTCATCAGAAAAATTCAGTGTTCATCAAAGCTTGTGTGGGTGCTTCCTTTGCATATGAACTGTCATAGAGACGCTTGTTTTACAAGATGTCTTTGGGAGCGTTCACATACCACGTAAACAAAAGAGGGGACGGAGGGTTTTCAAATGTTTACGGTTACTTGTGGGAGAGGTTGCAGAGATGGTCATAATCAACTTTTCCTCATATTTTGGTCGGGCTGGACATTGAAATTCAACAGCGCCGTCTAACAGAAAACATCTTCGAATATTTAGATCGTATATACACTGCTGCTTGAAATAAATCCTCAATGCTGTACTAAAACCGCTTGTGTTGTTGTAGGGGTCAACGAATTCGTACGTAATTACGAGGAGGATAGCTTTGTGCTACGGTTGCTTGCAATGAGGAAGTTGAAAAGGTCAAAAATTACTTTCGTAACATGTGGGCGCTCCATTTTTACATGTCTTCCGATCACATTGCGCGTTGGGTTACGCAAAAACAGGAACTTCTGAGAACTAATTTCGGGGGTTAAACAAAGGAATCTGATTTTTGCATTTATGTATTAAAAAAAAACGGTTGTTAGATTCAAAGCTAACAATTTGCAATCGTCGGGAAAACAGTTCTCATTTTATTTTTCATTTAAACAATTGCTATTTGAAAGTTTGTCATTTATGAAAGGAAAGTTGTTTCACGTGGAACATTTACTGTAGATATATATGTTCACATACAAGTTCAGTCGAAAATTACTGTTCATACCTCCGCAACAACCCACTGCCTAACGTGAGGACGGTGTCACAAATCCAACAAAAATGCATACGAGTTTTGCACAATTTTACGTTTTAATTTGTTTCAAAGTTTATGAGAGGCGCCTTCGGAAGTGAGATGAAGCGTTTCACATCCCGTAAATTCAACAAATTAAAGTCAACCTCTGCAGTGCCTTTGTTCACCACGGTCCTTCAGGGCTGATCGATCTGTCAAAAAAATTATACACGCAAAGCCAGGTGGTCTGGTTTAAATTAGGTTGTTCATTCGCCCCTGTTGTTCGCACATGTCGCACCGCCCACGCCTTCGGTAGTTTTGTTTTCCGCTTCCTTCATTTGTTTTTGCGATGAAAACAGTTGTTTTCGAAACGTTCAAATACACGACTTGATTCGAATGTGTTTTTTGCATTGTCAATTCTAACACTAATGAATATCTTTAAAACACAAGGTGTACAAACGAAAAAACACGTGTAGAGTCTGGTTTTAACCTGCAACGAAATCGTCTCTGCCGGCGGCCCCAAGCACTCCTTGCTCAAAGCGTACAATCAACAAGCATATTTCCAAATTTAAGTTCAACCTATTCCGATGACACATTCGACCTTGATGCCGGTTCTAAACTACGTGAAAATAAGTAGGGTGACCTTGATTTTGGTGTTACAAACCGTGACACAAAATTAACTTCGCGGATCCGCCGTCACGGAAGAAAGGGGTTATCGATTCTTTCGCGAGGACATTTTTTATTTTTCCAAGCCAGGACGCATGGTCTATGGTCGAAAAAACAAGGTCAGTGAGGTCTGCGCCACCATTATTTTTCAAAAAGGGGCCCGAGATGTAAGGGATCCCTCTGCATAAGATGATGCACATCTTCACAATTTTCCTGAGTGATCTTGTTGATAAGGCACACTTACTTATGTTCATCTCAACCCCCAGAATCATTACGCCGTACACAAAGAACACTTGTTGCTCCGTCTTTCACTGATGGCTCAATACACAACATTTTCGTGACTAAATAATGAACTCTCTATTTTCAGTAAAGAAGGCCATGGTCTTGTGCGCACTAAAACTTAAAAATTTTACGCAGTTTCAAATAAACATCACTCGCACAAGAGGTTGGCACCCAGAGTCTTAAAGATACCAAGTCTTACGAATGGATATGATGAGAACGTTTTGCAATGTTTTTTGATTAATAACTTACCGGCATTAATGTACTTGAACATTGATATCAACCTTTTTTACGCAAACTGAATTTATTTACCGCAGGTTTGCTGCATGTATCTTTTCGAGCTAGTGGTACTGAGGACATGTGAAAATATCTGCGACAAAATCACAGCGAGTGCAGCTGCGTTTGCGCATGCTTTAAAATTCAAGTGCAAAGTGCTATTCATCGTTGAGTGATCACTAGGGCAAGTTTTTGTTGCAGTAAAAAAGTGAGAAAGTTGCATTTATTTTCAACGAAAGTTGCATTTATGCGCAGTGAGTTGCATTTAT
>JGI24158J21664_10006048_pt1 | contig 15902 bp, 8 predicted proteins | sample Ectturendosymbi3_FD_21664 | JGI IMG/M metagenome (IMG submission 21664)
TCAACCATGAATGCGCAGTCGGAATGCTCCAGAGTCGTGTGAGTAGTCAATATTGAATTGTAGGGTTCGACAACAGCAGTTGAAACCTGAAATGCGATGTTGTTTTTAAGCATGCCGTTATTGAGAAAAATTCATTTTGTAAGCAATGAATTAAATAATGTGTTGATCTTGACACTGAAATCCCTGTTGTGAACGGCCAGCATCCTTTCACAACACGCATTTTTTTGCTCGCCGAATCGAAATCACAAATCGTGTTTACAGGGCAGAAACGCTGTCATTCGAAGCAAACCCGCAACCAGGGGGGGTAACCGGGCAATTGCAACCCCCGAAATTTTCAAAAGCATGTTTAGTTGTTAGGTACAACACCAAGTTACAATCATTTTGCCACCCTCCCCCGAAAATAGTACATCAACAAATTACAATCAGTCTCCCCCTAAAAGATCAGCTGCCAAGTTGTGGCCCTGATCCAAACTACATGGACGAATTAAATACTTCCGATTGATTCGCTGCATCAGAATTTTAGTACTTTTTTTAAAGAAAACTAGGCGTAGAGTGCATTTTGCCATACCTTATTTTTGGCAATCAAGTAAACACATTAATGAATTTTCACATTTGCACATTAAACGGAGGAATCTTTATTCCGCGTCTTATGTACACCTAGATCAGGCCTGGGCTGACTTTTTGACTTCAAGACACTTGCTTTGTAAAATTTGGCAGCGGGCCCCATCGAGAGCAGATGGTTGAACAGTTTGCGCAAACTAAAATAAAGATTGAAAAAATGGAAAGGCGTTATTGTTGACATTTGGACAGGTTCAGCCGACCGGATCAAACAGCATAACGGGTCGGTTGCAGTTCACGGGCCGAAGTTTGTCCACGCCTGACTTAGATGCTAAAAAGGGTTATCGTAATTCCTTTATACCCAACTTTCGACCAAACCCTCCCGACCCCTACGACTATGCTTCCGGTTTTATACAGTACACAGCAACGATTTGTTCCTCTGATCTGCATCTATTCCATAAACGCCCGAAAACTGTTTGTCAATGTGGCAAAAATTCTGACACAAAGCTCTAGTCGCTGATTTGAACAGAATCAGATGCACTTTCCATTACCCAGTAAACCATTTTTTCATGCTTGCTCTGATGGCCTACTCCAACTATCAGTCACTGCCACAATATTGGCACATTTTCACCAAGAACAAAAAAAACGCAATGAAGTCAGTTCATGCGGCTCTAAAAACAAGCGGGTGATATTATTACTTACTACATAACAACAGCTGTTTGTTTTCAAGCATTAAAGGCAATGTTAGCTTGGGCACCAGCAGGAACTGATCTGAAGTGTATTTAAATAAGCACAGCATCTGTTCCGAAACTTGTAACGAATTTTGCCTTGCACTCTGCCACACTGTGCTGAAAGAACAGTTGTACGGTTTAACATAAGCCTTTCACTGAAGATTACTTTTATGTCAATTTTAAAAGTGCAGACTCAATCAGAACCGACACATGCAAATCGCACTGAAAACAAGAAAGCCTCGTAGAACAGTTTAGTTTCGCCAGCGACGGCGTATCAGGGTCGTTTCCAGAAAACCTCCGTGGGCCACAGTTGGATATGGATGTGAAGTAAGACTTAACACCGAACTACAAATTTTCAACCCAAACCTGTGGAGAGGGGTAGATGGCAAATTCCAATTTCGATTTTTTTCCGTAATCGACTGAAAGGCGTTCCATTAGTAAGGACGCAAACCCCGAACCAGTTCCTCCGCCAAATGAATGGAAAATTAGGAAGCCTTGAAGACCTGTGCACTGATCAGCAAGTTTTCGGATACGATCGAGGACCAAATCAACGATTTCCTTGCCTGTAAAAGTTTGGAAAACATGGTGAAGTATAATCACGGAGAAAAATCAGCGGCATGCGGTTGTGCCACACTTGATTTTCTTCCTACCAATAGTGTAGTGACCACGAGCGTAGTTGTTAGCAGCATCTTCCTTTCCAGTAATTAGCTGTTCGGGATGGAAAAGCTGACGGTAAGTTCCTGTACGAACTTCATCTACACAAACAAAGTTAGAGTATGTTGAAACAGCGCAGGCAAATTACAATGCCGTTGCATATACAGAACGACTCACGAATCACACTTACCTACAACTGTAGGCTCAAGATCGACGAACACAGCTCGTGGAACGTGTTTCCCAGCTCCAGTTTCGCTGAAAAAAGTGTTGAAAGAATCGTCTCCTCCACCAATGGTTTTATCACTTGGCATCTGACCATCAGGCTGGATGCCGTGTTCAAGACAGTAGAGTTCCCAGCAAGCATTGCCGATCTGGACTCCAGCTTGACCAACGTGGATTGAGATGCATTCACGCTACGTCGAATTTATTTGTTTTGTTATGTTGCGTTTCGATGATTGATGTAATTATTCGCTTTAGGAAAAGGTAATATGTGTTTTAATGAAGAGTTGGATTGTCAGAAAAAACAAATCGAAGGAAACTGTTTCAAATTTGATCTTCGGCTGTAATTTCCTGATTATGCGCTTGTTTTCAAGGAAAAACTAGGTCAACAGGTTGATCCTCACAACAAATCCGTTGCTAGCTATTGATACTTAGATTGTCGATACTCGGTAAAACCAACTTGTATGTGACGCCTAGCTTAACTTAAGCTGTTGAAACGTTGCTGATGATTTTCAAAATCTTCAAGCAATAAAACACACTTTCGCAATCAACGTAGGGATGTTTCTGCTATTACTTTTCAACCTTACTTGCGGTAGTACTCAGGGGTGCAGTGCTGAAAAATGCACTATGGGAACGCACCCAACAAACTAGCCATTTTCAGGTATAAGAAGTGTGGGAACGTGAAAAAGAAGTGTAGGAACGCAGCCAAAAACTAGACATTTTCAGTAATTACACAATTATATTAGGTGCTGTGCAAGAGAGAGCTTGATAGTTTGTTATTTGTTCATTTATACAACGTCTGGAGCTGCACACAGGAAATCTGAGTAAAAGCACACATTTTCAAGTCAGATTACTACGAAAAAATGGTGGGAACGCCTTGGAACGCGTTCCCACCCCACAATACCCCTGGTAGCAGGGCCGGCCCTAGCAGGTGCGGGGCCCAGTGCAAGACCTAGGCGCGGGGTCCCTCTGAGCAGTGATTTTATGACGTCATCGTGTTCAGTCAACCGTGTTACGATTGTGGTAGAATGCAGATATACAGTAAAGCACTAACACGAGAATTGAGCACCTTTGCTAACGTTCGAGAGGAAATTCGCTTGTTCTGACGAGAGCGCTCTTTGTTAACAATTAAATTTATATGGCGTTTCTATTGAATTCTCAAGTGCAAGGTGTATCTGGCAAAAATGAACAATCTACCCAAACACCATGGCGCGGGGCCCAAGAGGCGCGGGGCTCAATGTAGCTGCATCGGTTGCATCGGCTTAAGGCCGGCCCTGCCTGGTAGTACCCCTTCAACGATTTTTCAAGAATCTTGTAAAGCGCACAAATTACTTTTATCATTTTCTCAAAGTTTTTTTGTCACTCGCCCCACTTTAATTTTCAGAAATGTCGTACGATTCACATGATTTACATCATGACAACACTGAACATGAACTGAAGCACAAAAAAGCCTTCTTCTTCGAAACAAATAGAATTGTCATCAAAATTTTATATTGCCTCACTGGATGTCCCACAAAAATATTGGCACCCCAACTTGAGACACTGGTATAGACTGTTATCAGCCCAATGGATAACAACTCTTCTCATATCGGCACCTAAGTTGAGAATTCTTGAGTCATGTCTTTAATTAATGACATTATAGTTCTTTTGCTGCGTCATCGCTACACTCAAAAATGTCAAGCTACACCGTTTTTTTGCTGCACCTCCGCAATTTTCGCTGCTTTACGAACCTAAGTCTTTGTCGTAACCTGCGGTTTGTATCGAATGTTTTGGGGACCTAGGCGTGCGAACAAGCTTTTGCACTTCATTTAAGAAGGCAACAAAAACAACACTAAATTTACTAGCACTTTAAGTTAGTTGCACCACACAACAACAGCAAAATGCGCTGTAAACGTCTATTTTAAAACAAGCTAAATGTAATAAAAATGTTACGTTTTTATTTCATCTAGCTTGTTTCAAAATTTCAAGCAATATTAAATTTTAAGTGATGCTAGATCTGTTTAATTTCAATTAACATCAAATCATGCTTCAATTCGCAGCAGTAAGCGGTCTATAATACGGAATGCACTTCTTAAAATCAGCGTCCTGATAAAACTTGAACTTACCATGATTTATTGGCCGGTTTTCGAAAACGAGAAACAACAGTAAGCCAAAGAAAAGGGTCGACAGCAACTTTACGCAGCTTGCTCACCACTGAAGTATGCACACATCGCGACGGCATGGCGCTATATATATCGACGCGATAGCAACTAGCAAATTGGCGCTTCGGGGAGGTCGTCTTTTCTCTCGACGTTACAAAGTAAACAAGGACCGTAACTCGTTTTCAAGAGGTCCTCCACTTTTGTACGGTTCATTGGGCTATTTGGAATCACCCAGGCGCCGACAGTGCCAGTGGAATGACATACAACGTGCCGGCAATTTCGCTATCGTAGCTCTCACGGCAGAGCAGAGCCCGTTGCCAATGCTGTGAGACAAGATAGGACGAACACTTTGCTAAGCTGAATTCAACACATGTTGGTCGCTCACAATAGGGTTAAGCTTTTGTTTGTTGTAATGCCACACACGGTTTATAACATGGAGTTGGTTTGGGCAAGCCTGTCATAATAGTTGGTAGTACCGGCGTAACCAGGCGTGTTTCCATGTCATAGAGAGCTAAACAGATGGCAGCTGGCAGCTTATGTGGTATCTGTGTAATAGGATGTCAAAATGTCAGATCGACCTTTCCACCGTACGACTTTCAGTCTCCTATTGTTGCAGATTGATGTCCGTAACAGTCGGTCAACACAAAGGCGTCTGCAGATTTTTTTCCGAGAGGGGGAAACATCGACATTTTGCTTAACCTTCTCAGGTTTCAATGCAAATGGACGTTCACAAAACGCTTTAAAAGTGCCTAGTCCAAATATCCAGGGGGAAATGCCCGCTTTGCCCTCCCCTGGTGACGCCCCATGGTTTAACGCTTTATTAGATCAATCTTGAAAAGTACTTTTGATGGAAACTGAAGAAGACACTAGTGTGATAAAGTAAAGCTAATAACTCATTTAGACAAGCAGCTCATTCACACCAGAAACAATGAGAAGCACCTGCACTTACTGGGAAATGTCTAAAGGAGCTGAAAACACATTTACAACCGGAACGTTTCTGTAAACTGAGAATTTTACCGTTGCTTATAATTTTTCGTCATTTCTAACGCACATTTGACCAAAAGCTAGTTTCTTGCAATACCCACGTGATGTTATGCAGTACATTATTTAATTTTCAAGTTTTATCAAACAATGCTATGTGAGTGAGGTACAGCATAAGATAAATATGTTTTATAGAATTCGAAAAAATTGTAATTTAAATTTTAACTTGCGAACCAATAGTAGGTGGCATTGTGAAAGAATAGTCATAAGCATTGCCCAAATTAAATAAAGATTTTGGTTGTTTTATGAATTTTACTGCATGACTGTATTTTCAGGCAGGCCTGTAGTCACTGGGGAGCTTTCGGAGGCAGTGCCCCTCAAATATCTTTATTCCCTTCCAAATTGTGTTGTTCCCGGGAAAATGTGTTTTACACACNGGCTATAATAAAAAACAAAATTTTGCCCCCCAGTGGCCACGGGCCTGCCTGAAAGTACAGTCATTGCAGTAAAATTCATAAAAGAATCAAAATGTATATTTCCCCCACCAAACCTTTAAACCTGGCTACGGGCCTGCTTTCAGGCAGAATTCAAGTTGCTGCAAACCAGGGGTGGATCCAACCTGTAAGGTTGGGGGGGGGCGAATTCAGTAATGTTTGGTATTCAAGTCTCGTAACGGCTTCGCTATACTGTAAGAGAGATGCAGGGTACTTGACAACACTTCTGTGAAAAAACGATAGAAAACAAAATGGTTTTATATACCTAATGTTGTTTTCCGACTTGTACAAAATTTGGTTAACAAAGTTATTTTCGTGGGTTTGACAGTAGGTGGAGCGATCGTTCCAATCACCCCCTCTGGGTCCGCCCCTGCTGCAAACACGTGACGTATCGTGTCGGTTGGGACCGCAGTATTACGGCCTACTTGAAGCTAGCTTAAGTAGGCTAGCAGATTTTTATTAAACAACTGCAGCAGTCTTACTTGAAACGCTAGCAGATTTTTACTAAACAGCTGCAGCAGCTTTACTTAAAACGTCCGACCGCACGTCTCAACGCAAAGGTAGCACAGCAGTAACTGCTGGAGAAAAAAAAATTATATTGACAGACTATAATTTCACAACAATATTGAGCAAATACCGATTTCGGTTTGCCTTGACATTAGCTTCAAAACAATTTGTGGACTAATCGTCTGTATAGTACCTCCTGCCACGGAAATTTCTTGACTAGTCTGTGAAATTGCGGTTTCTTCCCGTGTGTGTAAACGCTGATAATAAGCATGTACAGCGCTTATTCGCGATAAGCGACTATGTGAGGTAGTCAGTGCTACATGGGTGGCGAGGTCGTGAAAGGAGACAAACACCTAGCAGCAGTGTAACATCTCATCGTTTCGCTTCACAAGTTAACAAAGGGTGTGAACACAACTCACGGCATTCTATTGTGCAGCATTTTCAACCACTTGTCCGCGCACGAAACAGGCAAAACCTGAGCGCTTTAAACAGTTTGAACTGTGTGGAGAAACGGCCGAAAGCATTAAAAAATGCAAAGCTCATTTTGACTATATCAGCGACTGCACTGTCTGCATTGCAGCAGGTTTGTAGCATTTAAACTTTTGGAAAACAGCTAATAGCCATCTAAAACCCGAGTTTTACCTCCTGATGAATCGATTGAGGTCATTCTTGGTATCCAAGGATCGCTTTAATAGATGCAGAAAACCACCTCCCATAAAGCTGCACTGCTTGTCTCTTTGCATATCACCGATATTTTCCAGCTTTTGATAAGATTGTGACTGGATGCGAAATTCAATAAAATTAAATTTTCCTCGTGAATCCTTTTATTAGCAGGGCTGGAAGTTTCAATAGGCGCAACAGGCTATTGCGCTGGAACCTTCGGGATTCGGGTATCTGGGACGTACTGTAACAAATTTTTATGCAAGAGTGGTAAAAAAACGCACACCTACTGAAGCATGCCATATTTGTATAAACTTGGACTGCTATTGATGAGTTTGGCTCAGGGCCGTACCGATGGGGGGCAAGGAAACACAATACCCCGTGCACCGAATCACTGGGGGGCGCCGAAAAGTCCCAACAATGTCGCAAGGACTTTCTTCAATACAGCACATTTGCTCCGGAAAGGCCTTAAGTTTGAACACGGGGGCGTCAAACTTGTTTCTTGCCCCGGGTGCCATCTAGCATCGGTACGCCCAGGGTTTGGCGTATGTCCCATGAGTACGGAAGACCAACCTTGGATACGAGCCTACTATAAACCAACTTTCGAATCATGACCGCCACTTACCTACTGCTCTTTTTAGCTTCTGACAAAGTAGCGACTTTACATCAGCCGCTCTCTTAGAAATTTATTAAACCAGTCAATATCTTCCGATAATCAAAACTGCAGAAAAATTTTGCTAAATTTTCTAGCATTCAATTACATTTCCCAAACTGCGTTTGGTTTTAACTGCACACTCACGCAGATGGAATAAATATGTTGTTTAACATTATTGTGTGATTGTCAGAGGGTTGTTGTTGCTGCTCATGAAAAGTTGTTTCTAACTCCTCAAACAAACATGCGCTACCAAGAATATATTTTTCCGTTACAATAAAAATGCTTTTTAACAACACTGTCCTACACAATAAAATTTTTATATTTTGAAATTTCTCCACGTGATGGCATGGAATTGTCATGACTTTTGTAAAATACATGAGTTTTTTACAACTTTGGCTGAAACCTGCTTTCTGCACAGCGCTTCTGCATAGGGTTATCAGTGGAACTGGTGGGTGTTAGTGGTTGCTTATCCCTTTTAGATACTGTTAGCCAGTATGCACACCGCTGTGAAAACTCTACACCAGCTATGTCCAACTCGCGGCCCGGTCGAAGGTTTTGTGCAGCCCAGTTTAGGTTTTCGTTGTAGTAAAAGTATCCTACATGACAACTTGTCCTTATTTTGAAAATCTTGAATTTGACATTTTTGTTGCAGAAAAAGGGTTGGAACGTCGTTCTCATACTTTTGACGTCATATCCCAAATTTTTTTGCGTTGACCGTGTCCAATTAAATGTTCCATGTTTACACAATCGCGCTACTGGGCAATGACCATACGTTCCGACTTCGCCGGTTCAGTCGCGCTAACCATACGTCAGATACCGTTCTGGAGTAATTACTCGCACTGGTTTGCTGCTTGATTGTGTCGGAAAATCAGATTAACTGCAAAGAAAAAGTGAGGATGGCGGAAAAGGATGAGAATCCTTAGCGCCGTATCAGAAAAACGATGTTGTTTTTGCTGTTCAATATATGTTTGGTTGATCATCAACTCAATGGCCAGGTGAACTTTCATAAACGGCCAAAGCTTCGTGCTGCAGGCCAAACGTGGTTTTCAGAAAATAAACTGCAAATTAGAAGTTTGATCGATTGATTATATAGGAATGATCACTGCGTCATTCTCCGGGTTTGGAATGTTAAACTTTTGTAATTTTAATTATCATGAAGGGAAGCGTGCATGTGAGACTGCACATGGAGACACTTTAAGCGTTTAAATTCCAGAATGTGGTACAACATGCAAATTAGGCTAAACTTCGGCCAAATTTCAAAAAATACTCAAAAAAGGTCAAAAAAATGTTTGCGACCAAACCCCTTCTGAAAACGGTCAAATTTTCAGAATTTAGCCGCAAAGAAGCCAAATTCTCAACCTGTATTTTTAAGGTTTGACTTTCTTGACTGCAAAGACAGTTTGACATACCTCAGCTATTTTATCTGAATACTGAGATGGTCATAAAGCAAGGTTTTAGGGTATTGTGATGGTGACAGTGAAACGAGTGTCTACTGCATTTTGAGAGACCAAAAGCACTGTTGTCAGCCATGGTTCAATATCTTTAGGGGAGATTTTACAGGTTATAAGCAGAATTATCACAATTGTTGCTGATACAAGACACAATTGCCATCTCCATTATTTGAAAGCTTTATTGCCTAAGTGTAACAGCCGTGTTTGGCAAAAGAAAGTTATGGCCACCGTACTGAGTAAGAAGTTCACAAAATTCAAGCGTCACGTGCATTGAGATCTGAAGTATTCACTGTTGTTTTATCGTTTTTCGCGACAAAAACAAGGCGTGAACAATCACATCAAATTTCCTGGGTGTTCTAAACTTCTAAGTACCGTTGATAAACTACTGTATGCCGCTCTTGACTGCAAGCCGACCTTGAACCTAACGGAAGCATGCTTAGCTTTTGCCATAACTTTCCTACGACAATATCCCAAACAGCAGACAATATGAAACGGCACAGATGTATGTTGTTTGTGCGCACGCGTAATTATAGATTTGATTGACTGATTGATTTATTGTTTCATATGACTCAGCTAATAGACAGAAACAATACAAAGAGCCATCATACATAAAGTAAACCAACTTTCAGTGAACATTAAAGTAAACCGAAACACAATGGCAAAGTAACTGATCAATGTAAACAAAGAGTGTCACTGTGTCACATAGGATTGGTGAAGGATCATGACGGTCATCTAGTCAACCAACCCCGTTAATCACTTTTTGACAAGCGTTGAAAAATAACAGTTAGGAAATGAAAATAAGCACGGTTAGAAAGACAAACAAATACAAAACATGATGAAGTCATTTACAGGTGAGAAGAGCATGCCAATGTATATAAAGAAGTGGATCAAATCTAGTTGAGGAAATTTGGTGCGGTCAAAAAATGTTTGAACAAAGTATGAAAAGAAAAAAAAGAAAAAAACAGTAATTAATGAGGTACAAAAGAATAGCAAAACACAAAAAGCTATGTAATGTAGTTTTATGCGGAAAAATGGAATGTGCACAGGAAAGAACAACAAAGAAAAAAGTGAGGACACAAAAATAACAAACAGAGTTACATTATCCAAATTACTGAAACTCACAGGATTTTGTTCTTGATGAATGAAATGTTGCTAAAATAGATAGCCTAATATGTAGGCTATCTTTTCATGTAAGAGGTGTTTCGTAAGTTTCCATTTGGAGGTAAAAGTGGCAGAAGGCTTAATAGAGTCTGGTATTGAATACCACACTTTTGGGCCAACAAATGTAAGGGAACATTTTCCTGAAGAAGAGTTCACTCTAGGTAAAACCAGATTGTTGGAAGTGGATGAATCTTGTGGAGTGAGAATGAATAGAGCTGATTGAAATAAAATAGTTGTCAAAATGATTTGGAAGCAGCTTATCGTAATAAGACTGTATAAATTTGCCTACTGATAAGGCATGAAGCTTGGGAAGGCATAAGATGTTTAAGTGCTGGAAAGATTCTTCCAGAGATGTCTGGTTAGTTGGCTTTATTAGTCTTACAGCTTTATTTTGGAGTTGAATGGGAGGCTGAACGGTTGCGTTTGAAGCACGTCCCCAACAGCCGTTCTAACACGTAACTAAAATCTATTGACTTAGTTCGTCACATACAGCAGAAGAGCCCCTTCGAAAACATCGCAACAATCTCCCCCATCAGCTATCTACAACTGGAGGCCCCACGCTGCGCCCTAGTGCCTTGAAAAAGGTACCGCGAAATAATTTAAACAAAGCTGGTGGATACCCAACGTGGGGGGTGTTGACGACCGTCAAGTCATTTTATTCCTGCTCCGAAATTTTTGTCCGTGTCGGAGGAACTATATCAAAACCGTTCACAGTTGGTGTTGGACTCTGGCAAGGGTGTGTGCTGTCACCACTCCTGTTCATATGGATTGGATAAGCCGACACAGCCGAGTCGTTGAGAGTGCCATTGTTGGAAGCTGCAGTACAAACCTTTTGCGTTCTGCGGATGATTTGGCTCTGCTTGCATCCTCTCAGGGTCTTTAGTTAGTAATTTACATGCGCTTTATCAGTTTTCTGCTGCGTACAACCAAGCAGGAACGAAAATTAGCGATGTTAAGATCTGTCTCTCCAGTAACCCAAACCAGTGAGCACTGCAAGTAAGCGGCAACGCTGCACTGCGGCTGATCTAACAGTTCGTGTCCGATTGTTGAATTCGGTCTTCGCTTAAAAGCTTTTTTGTTCTTACTCAGCTGCTAAAGTGGTGCGTTCATGGCAAAACAGCGACTGTACCTCCAATCTAGTCAGCATCAGTGTTTTGCTGCGGGACAGACTCCGCTTCTTGCTGAGCTGTTCTTTTGGCAGTGCAATAATTTTATCTTGACTAAAACAATTACAAAATACATTGTGCACTCTCATCAGGGTGTTGGAATAGACTCCACAACACCGGGAAATGTCATACGTGAGTGTTTGGGGATGTGTATTGCGCCAAGGCAAGATGAAGTGAATGAGCCAATTGTACTGATACTTGTACCAGTAGTTCATCAGAAACATAGGCAGTTTCAATTTTTATCTGGTATCGCCCATAGAAAATTTAACCCTCTCCTACCGTTGAGTCCTATACTACGTAAGCAGTTACTTGCAAAATCGCAGATTTCGAAATCTATTCGACGCTACAGCAAATAATATCTAATATGCAGTAAATTACCACATAAAAATTTCCCGCGATATCCTCAGCAAAACACCGGGTGGGTCTGGCAAGACATCAGCTATAGGACAATTATTTTTGAAATGACATTCGTAGACGACGGAGTGCTCTGAGCCAGAAAACGAATCGGCAAATGATTTTCTTCATACATGCACATTCCGGAAGTTATAGAACCAGTTACTGTATATCAAATCCGGAACGGTGGTCCCCAACACATACGTTTACAAAGCATTACTATCAAAAGCAATTTGAAACCGCATGCTATAAAATTAGCGATTATAACATTTTTCAGAAGCGACCTTCCACTGCAAAGCTAGCTAAGAGCCTGTCTTTTTCAATGTTCGATGAACGTCAGGTTAACTGCCTCTGCACAATGGGTGGAAGAAATTTTGATTTCGTGCTCTCATTGCAAAAATAACGGTGAAATAGACTTCATACTAGTTGTTACATACCGAAGCTGTGAAACGGTTTTACCCTTTCTAAGTTCAACCAAAAACCTTACTCGAGGTGACTTTCAAACAGTCGCACACCATTTTTATTCAGAGGGTTTAAAGCATTTTATTGACAACTTCCACAGTCCGCTTGTCTTTTAATATTCATCTTCGGCTTCTTCAGCTTCACCTTCGACCGAGTCGACTCCAACTTCCTCATAATCTTTCTCGAGAGCAGCAAGATCTTCTCGGGCTTCTGAAAATTCTCCTTCTTCCATTCCTTCGCCAACGTACCTAGTTGCACAAATAAATGTTTTATTCCGAGGTTTAAAACTACAAAAACCCATCAAAAGCAGTGGCTGTTAACCTACTGGAGGTACTGAACACCGCAAGTTTCATCCGTGCGTTCACCGAAACCCTTGTAATTCGAAAAGCATGATTTCTTCGCAACATAGTACTGTACATGCTTTTTAACGCACAGAATGAAACATGCATCGGAAATACACCGAACCCCTGAAACTGGTCTCCAAACCACTGGCGTTGGATCGAACTTTGGTTCAGAATCACTGCTCTGAAGGCTCACCAAGATGAATCGTGAAAATACAAGCTAAAACATAACAGTAATGTTTGTTTGTCAAATATCAAGCGCAAACCCCAATCAAAAACTGTTAAAGAAAGCAGCGTATAAACGATGCGTTGGGATGAAAGTTTTTATAACAACGAAGCGTTTGCACAGCTAATTCATACTCTAAGAAGCACAACCTTACGGAACAAAGCAGCAAGTACCATTCTTTACATTTTACTATCGCGCAGGTCCAACATAAAAACGATCAGTACGTTTTATAGCAGGTGGTGGGATATGTAGTACATTCTGTTTCACGTTACGCAGCAATCATCGTCTTTTTCAGTTTACCAACAGTATAGTGCCTAGATTGGACTCCATAACAGTTGGCGGCTCTGCAACTGATAATAACCAGGAAGGAACGACCTCTAGCAACCAGCAGTTTCGTATTGTGACTTAACCTTGCTTCAGGCAATCACAAAACAACGAGTGTGCACCAACTTACAAGTGGTGTTCTTCACTACAAAACTAGCAGCAAGTACATCTTGTTCTCTTTATGGAAAACTCNAACAAATCACAAATGCATCGTTCAATACGATTATGATGGTTTAACTCAAGTATNAAAACAGATTTGATAAACTTAAAGGTAAACACTTTCTGTAAATGCGAATCTTTGATAAACATCGGTGCGCTGTAATGAAGGTAACTTACCAATGCACAAATGCACGCTTAGCGTACATCAAGTCGAACTTGTGATCCAAGCGAGCCCAGGCTTCGGCAATCGCAGTCGTGTTGCTCAACATGCAAACTGCGCGCTGCACCTTCGCCAGATCACCACCAGGAACAACAGTAGGTGGCTGGTAATTGATTCCTACCTTAAAACCAGTCGGACACCAATCCACGAACTGAAACAAAAGTCAAATTTACAGTAATCATAACCATATAAAAATCTATACTTTTGTAACTGCACCGTCTCACCTGAATTGTACGTTTAGTTTTAATAGTCGCGATGGCTGCGTTGACATCTTTTGGAACTACATCGCCACGATACAGCATGCAGCAAGCCATGTATTTTCCATGACGAGGATCGCATTTTACCATCTGGTTGGCTGGTTCAAAGCAAGCGTTGGTGATCTCAGCAACAGACAACTGCTCATGGTAGGCTTTTTCCGCTGAGATGACTGGAGCATAGGTAACCAACGGGAAATGGATACGTGGATAGGGCACCAAGTTGGTTTGGAACTCCGTAAGATCGACGTTGAGCGCGCCGTCGAATCGAAGAGAAGCAGTGATTGATGAAACGATTTGACCGATCAAGCGATTCAGGTTGGTATACGTCGGCCTTTCAATGTCGAGATTACGGCGACAGATGTCATAAATAGCTTCGTTGTCAACCATGAATGCGCAGTCGGAATGCTCCAGAGTCGTGTGAGTAGTCAATATTGAATTGTAGGGTTCGACAACAGCAGTTGAAACCTATGAGTTTTGAAACATCACAATGTATTAGCATGCAACCGTTGGAATGAAATCTATTAGGTTGCATGATTTAAATCAAAGTAGGATTCTGATTAAAAGAATACTGCACGAGCTGTCTTGGTACTTTAGTTTTGCTTTACGAGTAAAATTAAAGATTTGGATTTCGCACAACATAGCTGACAAAATCAATTAATTTTTTTTATATGTTACCGTAATAGCATTTTCCGGTTTTGTGATAAGATGGATTTGCTAACTGCCTTAGCACTAATTTTGAAAAAGAGTACGCCCTGTCTCAAAAAAGATTTTTTATAAGAGTTTTTTTAAACCTGTTTTTCTTTGGTAAACTATACACGTTTTAACCAGAAATAGTCCGTTTTTAACCAGAACAGCAAAATTTGCTATTGCCCACAATGCTTGTTTTGAAATGAATCATTTTTGTCATTCAATCCCCATCATTGCTATCCTTACGCAAAAATTCCACGAAACTTTTAACTCTTACAGAGTTTCAAGTGAGTGCAATAGATGAATAGTGCGGGGCCCAATAAATTCCTATCGCCATGAAGTACATTTAGCAATATTATTTGGGAGTCAGCATAACCTGAACTCGTTTAGGGGAAAAGTTTAATAACTTCACTGGCTACCCAGCAACCAAAATGTAATTTTTAGCAGTTTTTCTTACAGATAGGGCGAAATGAATTCAAGAAAAATTTTCACAATTCGGTTCACTGAGCGGCAATGATGTTTAACCACAATGGGCTTGATAAACTTAGCGTACCATTAGTAAAAATGTTGCTCTAACAAAGATTAAAGTAAAATGATTTCTGCCACTTTTCGTCTGTGTACAGAGCTCGCAGATTAAGTTTTGAATCAATGCCATTTCTCATGCAAAGAAAATGTACGACTAACAACGAACGTGAGTCTAAAAATGTGTACAAAACATATTTATTGATACGTTTTCTAAACAAAAAAGGTATTAGAGTGATACCACGCGCAGTATTTCCCATACATTATTATTAGCGACGAATTCACCCTAAACTAAGAGAGTTTGCCGCTTGAAACTGGCAAAAACTTGAAATACACGAATGTATACAAACAAATGTATTGAACGACTATTCCAACTCACTTGACATAGTGAAGAAATCGACTAAAATTTACATCACTAAAGACCATTTTTTTCTGAATGCATTCTTAATCCTTTTTCAATGTGACTGTGCCAAGGATGTCTTTTCAGCTAACTTTCAAGGCTCATTATTGGTTATAGATTTTCTAAAAAGGTAAGTGGCCGGTTTTTCTAAAACTACTGAAATCATGTGGTAGATGATCCTTGCTGATCCAAACTTAAATTGCCGGATGACGGTGTTACGAGCGACACTGTTGCTTGCTTCAGTGCCAAAACAAAGGAAATGCAAAGCGCAAAGCTCTTTTCCAAAGCAAGGGCAAATTTGCACGTTTATACATGAAAACTCTGGTAACCTGTGGTGCGGGATAGATAGCAAACTCCAATTTCGATTTTTTTCCGTAATCGACTGAAAGGCGTTCCATTAGTAAGGACGCAAACCCCGAACCAGTTCCTCCACCAAATGAATGGAAAATTAGGAAGCCTTGAAGACCTGTGCACTGATCAGCAAGTTTTCGGATACGATCGAGGACCAAATCAACGATTTCCTTGCCTGTAAA
>JGI24158J21664_10006050_pt1 | contig 15899 bp, 11 predicted proteins | sample Ectturendosymbi3_FD_21664 | JGI IMG/M metagenome (IMG submission 21664)
ACATCGTAGATTTTTGTTTTTGTATAGTTTTAAAACTATGGCGGTGATATACGTTTTATATGCCTTGAAGCTCAAACGTTGGTTAAGAAGCAATCCAATGGATATAGATCGAATAATTGCATTCAATTATCTTAGAACAACGTATTTTATGGTTGTAATTATTGCATGTTGTGTTGTGATTTATTAAATATAAATGACGCTTTGCCCTTCGCAGCCTGCCACTCCCAAATTCAATTTATAAATCGATCACCTTGGAAGTCATTGCTGGCTTTGCAACATTATTTTAAAAACCATGATGGCGCCATCCATGCGTGTGACTTTTACTAGTATCACATATAGATACACTTTTACTAGTATCACATATAGACTTTTACTAGTATCACCCGTAACCAGGGGGCTTCGCCCCCCCTAAAAATGTGTTGGACAAAGTTTGAAATTATTGCATATAGTTAAAAAAATTTGGCCACTCCCAGAAAACTTTGCCCCCCTGGTGTCCCAAGCTGGTTACGGGCCTGCACATATACATGCTTCTGTTCCACCAAAGGATTTGGGCTAGCGCCATCAAGCCCTGTGATTTTATACAACCGCCATATATATATCTTTGTGATTCTTTCATCTACTTGTGCGATCCTTGTTACTGATATGCATGCTTAAGTCTTCTGCGTTGCGTGTGGGAGTGAAGGCGTTTCACAATACAATGTTGAGTGTCTTCTTTTCTGTTTGTTTTTGTTGTTGTTGCGTGCTTTTTTACGTTTGTGTGTCGACGTACATCTTGCTCTTTCATTTTCCATCATAATAAAAAAGCGTAGGACAAGCGTTCATGGAAGACCAGGTTCTGTTACTTCCTCCTGCACCGGCGTCAATGCAAATAAACAAATTGAATTACTGAGGAACCCAATATGCAGGCTTGTCCATGGGAATGTCATTCCTATGGGAATCCCATGGGAAACGTCCCATGGGATGGGATAGGCATAAATTGCTATGGGATGGGACAGATAAATATGTCCCATGGACAACCCTAAGCTTGTCTATGGGAATGTCATTCCTATGGGAATCCGATGGGAAACGTCCCATGCGATGGGATGAGATGGGACAGGCATAAATTGCTATGGGATGGGAGTGGGACAGATAAATATGTCCCATGGACAACCCTGCCGATATGACAAAAATAAGGAAGGAACAGTTTCGCTTTCGTCGGCTGAAAACCACTAGTACCTGCGTTTCGACGTCAAGTATGTAAAATTATAAACTGAAACGAAACCTTCCACTCTGGGTACTTTTTCAATCGGAGCTGTGACGTCTGTCACGACAAGTGCATCTGCTGCACTAAGCATGTTGATTTGCCATGATGCTATTCGACATCTTGAGCAAGCCGTTGCTGGGACGAAGTGCAGACGATGGCTGATCACAGGCAGGGCCGGCCCTAGCAGTTGCGGGCCCAATGTAAAACCTAGGCGCGGGGCTCCTCTGAGCAGTGATTTTGTGACGTCATCGTGCTCAGTCAACCATGTTACGATCGTGGTAGAGCGCAGATATACTGTAAAGCACTGACACGAGAATTGAACACGTTTTAGAACGTTCGATAATAGTGGAAATTCGCTAGTTCTAACGAGAGCGTTCTTTGTTAACAATGAAATTTTTGTCAATTCTATTGAATTCTCAAGCGCAAGGTGTATCTGGCAAAAATAAACAATCTACTCAAACACCATGGCGCGGGTCCCAATGCGGCTGCATCGGCTCAAGGCCGGCCCTGATCACAAGTTTGATCAATAGTCCCAGTGGGAAGCAAAAACAAAAATTTTTAAAANACATTTAGATGAGTCCCCATTAACCCTCTTCACGTGTAAGTTTTTGTTGATGTTTTGTGTGTTTGATAGTTAGCAAATTGCCATTTCGATGATAGAAGTGGTAAAGTTTAAAGCTCCCTATTTGATTCCAATACATGCGACAAATCGGAATGATCCAAAGCAGGCTCGCAACCAGCTTAGGACACCAGGTGGGGCGAAGAGTTTTCTGAGAGGCCCAAATTTTTCGTCGATAGCATCCACAAAAACAACAGTTATGCATCACATTTTTCCAGGGGGAGAATTTTTCCTACACTGCGTCCCCCCTAGTTACAAACCTGATCCGAAGTTAATTAAATTGTGATAACGTCATGTTATAAAGATCAACTAAATGTGTTTCACAACCATAATAATTCAGCGAGGCGTTGAAATTTACATCACAAGCAGTAAAAAGCTTTGGCGAGGTTATTTACAATCTTGAACATTGTTGTCGATACACTGTAAATGCAATATTGTCAAAAACGTTCGGTTTTGAGTCTTAATACTTGCTTCACTGCCACTTTTAATCATTTTTCACGGCTCACCCTGTATGGCCTCCTTTCCTTTATAGCAGCGCTGCCATTTTTTTCTTCACATGAATCCATAGCAAAAATTAATTTTCAATCAAAATCTGGTTATCCCGCGTACAGAATCAGAAACAAAGATTTGAAGCACAAAGCTGAGCTTTCCGACACGATTAGCGAATCAAGAAGCGCTGATTACATCCTTGAACGGGGTGTGTTTGCACAACACCAGTGACGTACCGAGGTTAGATGGCGCCCACGGGGCAAGAAGCAAGTTTCGCGCCCCCATATTCGAACCTGAGGTCTTTCGGAAGAAAATGTACTGTATTGCAGAAAGTACTTGTGACATTGTTAGGACTTTTCGGCGCCCCCCACAGTGATTCGGCGCCCGGGGAATTGCACCCCCTCGTTACGTCCTGCACAACACAACGTTAGAAATGCAGCTCATAAAGATGCGACGTCTGCCAACAGAAATGTGGGGAATTCTAAATGCTTTCACCCACGCAAAAGTATTAGCAAAAAAGTAAAATCATGTCAACTTATAGGCGCAAGGACAATTTGTAGCTAAATATCAGTTATCAAGCGTTGAAGTGGTGCAATCTAACTCAACTATTATGCCCAGCCACCCTTGATCACTTCCCTTGTTTTGAACTACCACAGGAAAATACAGCACTGTTTGTTTAGCGGCGAAGACGCAGTACCGTCGTTGTATGAAGACTATTCCTATTAACTCCTGCTTTTTTTGTGATTTTGAACGCCTGAGGTTGATTGAAGCATACTTATTCGTAGCTAGGCTCGCATTTTCATTTTGTTCTTGTCTGGTTCTGACAGATGTGTGAAGTACCGGCAACGGTAGAGCACTGTAATGCAACAGCTTTCTACGAGTCAGCCCAGTGGATGCACACAGCAATGCAAATAAATTTCAAGCATTCATAGCAATGCGGAATCTTGTAACCGAACTGGAATGTGCGTCACAGTAGTGACTTCACACTTTCTGATCCACACCTTTACATGCTTTCGTCCTGTTCATCAATGGAAATTGAGCGTCTATCAGCAAGAAGTATAAAGCTTAACGGAGAAGCAGGTGTTCTGCCAAAGTTAGGTCAATTACGCAGCACAACGATTAAGGTACTGATTCAGCTACAAGACAACCTTGGATCGGCTGCAAAATTGACTGTCGCCGAAGCGTTACTTGACCCTTGATCACGTTTCCAATGAAACCTTCCTGTTCCACTGGTTGGGTCAAGGAGACACCTAGAAAACGCACATTCATTCATTGCTTATTAAAGATTTGCAACTTCGATTGGAAATCAGGTGAAAACGAGTCGACAAAAGAGAGAAACAACATTTTACGCATAAGCATTGACGAAACGGCAACACAAACAGCTGGTGTGACGACACAGCATTATCTGTTTGAAGAAATTGAAATTTACTGCTTTGTCGGACGCGCAGAAGCACCACTGTATTTTACCGAACTTCGTACAGAGCGCACATAACCAACTTGGGTACGACGCCGAATCTTGTTCGTAGGGCTGGAAGCTATTGCACATCAGCCTTTACAACTGCACAGGAAACTTTCAGTTTCAAAATCGCGGCGTCACTTTCGTGTTGAATGAGGTTCTCGTCATTCAATACGACCTACCAGGGGCGGATCCAGACATTTTCGTTTGGGGGGGGGCACTGGAGGGGCCAGTTTTGCAACAAGGGGAGCTGTCAATGGTCTGTGTAGGACTTTCAGAAAGAGACCTACTCCAGTTGCATGACGTCACGCGGAAAATTTTTGGGGGGCAGTGGCACCCCCTAGCTCCGCCCCTGCGACCTACGGAGCATGTAGAAAACATCAGCTGAAAAGATTCTTGCAAAGGTTCTCCACGAGTGCAGCTTCACTACAGCAGCAAAGGCCTGCCAAAGAAATGTCCACTATTTGAAGTTTTTTCCGAGAACACATAATCCCTTTTTGCCCAGATTTCCCCACTTTTGAAGATGTAGCGAGGCAATTACTGATACGCGGATGCAAAACTTTTATGGTCAAAACTAGCAATATTTATGAATACAGCGTTTGTGTTGCGTTTTGGACAAGTCACACTTGAAAAATTAGGTTCATTTACCCTTCGTTTTTTTGGTTGATTTGGTATAACCAAGCACAGAGCCTAATCACAAAAAGAATTGTTTTTCTTGTTTAATTGGTATTACATTAAGAGCTGATGGTTCATGTTCAGTAGACGAAATATATGCTTGGTAAACATCAAAGCGCCTACTTCTTTGCGGTGAAAGGAATCACTTTGATGCAGTAGATACTGTTTCTTTTCTTGTAAGATAGTGTCTCTTCGAACGCAAGTGGATAAAGCCAGCTCGTGCATTACTATATTTAAACACTTACTGGTGGCGCTCCACGAGTCAGCGCAACGGCAAACGTTTCTGCATGCATACATGGGCGTCGGAAGGGAGATCCTTGGCCCTCCTTGAATTTCGAATATTGACATTTTCCTATTAAATTTTCAGCAAAAAAGGTTGTTTTCTTAGTTTCTAGTGCGTAAAAGGCAATTTCACCACTTTTATCCCCTCCTGGTAAAATTTTTGGAAACCCCTGGAAAAATCCACTACCCCCCCCCTAGAAAAAGACTTTCCGACGCCCATGCCTGCACTGCGCGCCACAGCACGAGATTGCTCTTTAAAAAAACACACTGTCATTGCGCAAAACCTGCCTGAAAACAACAGATGTTTGTAAAAGTTTTAACTGATGTCATCCCAATAAACGCGTTGCGCGCAAGATCTGTGGAAAAAAAACGAGACAGACACACCTTTAATAGCGCGCTTGATACGTCCTGAGTATAAACGATGCGCAAACGCAAATAAATTGATCGCCGGTTCGCGCATTGACAACTTTCGGCTGCATGTCTTGCAACACGACGCAGCGCAAACACACGGCTGGTTTTGGCGCAAAAGTGTAGAATAGTCGATGTTGCTTTTGCAAGTGTTGAGCGCAGGTGGTCAGAACGAAGGTGATAAAATCTTGAAGAAAAGCGGGTGCCGCAACATCCTAGTGAAGAATTAGAAGGCGGTCTTTTTTTCGTTTTTTTCAGCCAGAATCCCCCACTGGCGTTTGTTTTCCAGACAACCGTCTAGCATCGGCTGCAGGCTTGAGGAGGTTTTTGCCAGCGCCTGCAAGAACATAAAAAGAGTGATCTCTTAATTTCCGTTAAAACGCAAATTAGAAACAAAAAGTTTGAAAAAACCTAACGCTTCCAAGCCGTGACCACGAAAAACAAGATTATTTTATCGCAATATTCCCATCGTTGACTGAGTAATCACAGAACACTTGGTTGCAAAGGTGTTTAATTCTTGTTCCTTCCCGTGACATTTCTCAAGCATGCTACCGACTACGAACGACTGCACGATGAATAGGAACGCTGCTACACTGTAACGCACTATACAACATTCTGTCGTACCAATAATGAGACACAGCAATATAAGCTGTTTTTTTGGCCATTTTTCGGTCACAGGCCGAAATGTTTTTGAAATGACCGAAACAAAATAAGTCATTTCGGTCAGAATGTCTGAAAATTTAGGCTAATGAACACTGTTGTGGCGAGTTTTTATACAACTGCGATACAAGTGACCGAAATGTCTCAGCGAAAAAAAACACCAGAATATAAGTAGGATATTTTGCGGCGCTGCCAAATACGCATTTCATACTAATATTGCTCCACCTCGTAAAGCGGAAGGCAGATACTGTCGATAAAGCCAATCTGCATTTTCGGCAACTTGTGCTTCAGATCCCTATTCATCATATCAACAGGCTGCTGATGCAGCTGATTCCTTTCAATGTCCCCTTGTTCGAAGAACTCCTCTGCAACTTCCTGGGCCACCTGAAACGGAAAAAGCCGCTCTTTTTTCCGGTTACCCGGGTGTCAGCAAAAGCGGCACAACAGAACACCGTTCACAATATGAAAGCTTTTTGCTTTCAAATGTAACTGTTATCATGCTGCATATACGCATGAAAAAAGAGACTAAGCGTCAACATAAGGTAAGCAATGTTCAGTGCTCAATCTATCCGATCCCTGAATGATAGCACATGATAGATGTGTACACACCTGGAAAATTTGACTAAAACACTATAAATTAAATAAAGATTTTTTTCAAGCACCAAGTATTCAAGAATCTGGCTGCTACATCAAATAAAAAAATTTAGTTGTTGAGTTATATTCTTGCCTTCCGAATACACAACAGCGCATCCAGTCATAGACACAGCTGTGACGCTAGAATATAATTAGTTTTTCAAACTTAGCAGCAAGCGCACGGTTTGTGTAGAAGAAAATTATATCTGCAACTGACATGAATACTTGTTTCAAAAATAAAGCTGGAAAATGTTAGTAATCTCAAAAATGTAGCAATAATGCTAATCCACAATGGAAATTCAGAAAAATTCAGTAAGCTATCACCACATTTGATGAAACGTTAAACAAAGGTTTACAAGGGGTGGCCTACTGTAAATACTGCCATTTTTTATTTTTGCAGGAGAACTTTAATTTCTGTAACATGAGCGCTGTTAACAAGCCAGGACATTAAAGTACGTTGTCGTAGCAAATGCAGCACATTTATTAAAACTGCCATAATACTTAGTTTTGGGTTAGAAAGATGCATAATGGACATGGCCGTGTGCAAACGTTATTCCGGTAGGAGGCAGAGCGTCAAGTAATGTACAGATCGTGATTTTACTGTGACTTGTATCACTGCATACACGAAGGAGCACTGAAAAGGGGTGTCGCTGGAGGAGGGCTAGTAGTTCCTGGGTTCCCCATTTGGAATTAGTGGGGTGCTCCGATTTGTTGCGGAGCGTTTTAATGTATTTACTTAATTTTTGGCGGTATTCGTGGGTTTTTCGCAAGATTTTAGTCGAAACTGGTGATGGTCTTTTCTTTCGTCATTGCAGGTGGTCTGCATTATATTATTAAACGTGAAACTGTACCATTTGCTGCTTAGATTCACAACCACTAAATGTGGCAACACGTATGGGCTGTTGCTGGTGACAGCCAACTTTTCCAGCTTATAAATATTTGTTGGTCGCTTTTACAAAAGTCTGAAACCGGATTCGTGCTGAAGATCTAAAACTGGCATAAAAATCGCGTCCCCCCATATTTAAATTTTTAGTTTGAAACGCCAGCACCGTCATATGCTTCCAAAGCGTCAACTCTCGATTTTGGACAGAAGCGTTGTTGAAGCTTGCGAACCTGAGACAGCTCGTTGTGAAAACATTTGCCTTGTAAAGCAAAACCAAGTCTGAGATTAACCAGGCCAACGACAACAACTGCAAGCAAGCTGAGAACGACAAACTAGTTGATTTTTCGGCAAATCTCCGCCATTCCCCAGCGTCATGTCCATTCGGCGAATTGTGCCGCCTCAGTGGATTTCTTGCCTTACGAAGAGAATAGAGTCTCAAACTCACATGCTGCGACGTTATCACGTCACGTGCGTGGAAGACAACGCGGATTTCGAAGTTTTAAAGCGAAACATTGATGCGGTGATTCCCTGTTGTGCAAGTTGAAAGCGGCTGTGGGAATCATTAAAAGTTTTTAAACATAAATCAAATTAGATGTTTTCGACACCGTGATTTTAAAAAGTAAAAACCCTGACTGCTATAACAGCTTGTAGAAGGTTTCAAGAAGCTGCGAAGCAATAACTGACAACATTTAACCAGTGATTTTCAACCTTTTTTGTACCGCGACCCGTTATAGCAGCCCGCAATAACCCAACGACCCTCATCGAAAGGTCGAATAACGCAAATGCAATACAGCTGCACGGGTATACATAAAACATCTACCCGCGACCCCTTCAAAAATGGTTCACAACCTTTCTGGGGGCCGCGACCCAGGTTGGAAATCACCGCTATACAGAAAACATTCGCATCTGAGGCAGATTACCATCAACTGAATCCAAAATGCGTTGCGACCAGGGTCGCAAAACGCTGAGTTAACAGGGGATTCACTGTTCGTTTAAAAATATTTCAAAAAAAAGTTATCCACTCCTTTTCCACATCTAGTTGTGACTTTAGCCAAGTGCTTTACAAACGTTATTCACGTCCAAATAAGCGAATGTAAGGCCAAAGCGCAAGTCTCAAACAGGAGAAAGAAACGAAATAACATAAACCATAAATTTCACATAGTCAATTAAATACGAAATACTTTTCCTAATTTTACTTTTATAGGTAGCCCTAGCCATATACCCAACCACTAGTGAAAAATTTGGTGCTGTGTAAAAAATGCAAGGGCAAATGCAAACAAATGCAACGGTTTTCATTAATTCAAAAACTTTTTGTCAGTCCGCGCCATTCACCAAAGCGTGTGAAACCACATGCAAATTTCACAGAAAAGCACCCTTGACGTCAAAAAACAAACAGTGCCAGTCATGCAAACAGCAGCAAAACATGCATAGCACAAACGCATGCGCAAGAAAAAAAACGAGAAGACTCGAAAGTAGCGACCAGGGTGGGAAACACTGGCCAGACAACTGTGATGAATCGATCTGAGCTTCATGCAAGGTTGGAGAGGTCGCGCAATGGGAAGCAGAAGTTGGACGAGATAGTTAAGATGTGCCAAGCTTTCGCCAGGTGCATTTTAAGCTTTCGCTGGGTGCATTTTAAGGGGTTGATGAGATAGTCGGAGAAAGACGAAGGCAAAAAATTGACATATACAAGTAGTTGCTTCCGTTAAGTTTACGTCGATGTCCCAACTGCGAAAAAATTTTTTTTCTCGCTATAAACAGGCGTTCCTTCTATCTTAGGGAAAAAGTTAACCTCTAACTCAATTTGATAAAAAATAGGTTTACAAGAAAAATTTTGCTGAAAGCTAAACAAATCAACTAGATTTTCTTGTATTTTGCGAATTCACTGAAAAAAGATTCAACGCAGGAACGGTCAAAGCGAAAATGTTCGCACATTGTTACTTTTCAAGTATTGAAAAATGGCGAACCAGTTACTTCTTGCGTGTTCGAGTAAGGAAGCGGCATTTTTTTACGACTGCAAGTCTGCGCATAGAAGAACAGTTAATCGACACTGAACAAGAAACGCGAAAGTAGTTGCATGACAAGCATGCAGCTCTCGCAACAGGAATACACTCTGCGAATTAAAAGCTTTTTCAAGCCGTTCATGAGAACAAATTTGGTTCAAAAAATCATGCCACCAATAGACAAAAATACACTCTGTTTAACATCAGCAGTTTTTGTGCTTGAGCGCAGCTAGGAACAGATGTGGTTGTGACCAGGAATAAAAATGATTGTGGATTATTCCTCGTCACAACCATATTTTGCATCTGACTTCAGTTGTGGAAACACAACGAAATGGTACAGTTTTCATAGCCATCGACTTAGGATAATCACCCTTTAACACGCAAAAAACGAAGGCCTAAGTTCCACATTAAAATCAACTGTACGTGCAATTGCACATGAAATATCTGAGGGACAACATCTCGATATATTGCTAAGCTTTCGTTTCCCAGCGGCGCCACTCACTCGACACCCTCAAACCCATTTGATCGACTGCTCCAAGGCATGGTCTCACACTGTACCAGCATCACGATAGCAGGTACAACTGATCCTTTTAAAGCAGTACCAGAAGCTATGTGGACAAAAATGTACGATGGCCAGCAAAAGCGCTCACTGTTAGGCGGTTACAGAGTGCCAGACAACAGACACATGTTGCCGCTTTTTCTGCAGAGGTGCCAGCAAGGCTCTAGCGCAGAGGCAACCACTACTGATTTGAGGAACCACGCTCGACTCACAATAAGCGAATTACTTTCAAACAATTGGAGACTTGGACACAAATTAACATCAAATCGTGTACCTTCAGTTCGACTGGCCAAGGCTTTGTAATGGCGGAAATGTCCGTCCCAGTCATTAGCATGCCCCTGCGTTCGCAAGAGATGTTAGAGTCTTTGCGTGGCACGCCGGGAGTAGTGAATGAAGCAAAGGAATGGTACCAGGATTGTGAGCTCATCGNAAAACGAACGCCATGATCGCTGTGCGTGTGAATTAATGCATGACTCTTCGCCACATCGTGTGTGATGCTGAGCAGTNCATTTGCTTTTCACGGTTGNTTCACAGGAGTTTTTAAAGCATCCGTGAGAAACTTTTNCAAACAACCAACCCAATTCTNGTACCAAACCATTTTAAGACCGACTCTGAAATGCACTTGCCCACGCAGCACTTCCACGTGTTCCAATCGAAAGGTCCCAGTCGTTTTTACATCAGCTGTAACTCTGCAACCCACTGCATTTACCAACAACCAATCCAATTCTCGTATAAATAAATGTGCAGCACGCCAACTTCGGTGCTTTTCTATTCCTGGCCCTGATTGACGCTTTATCAGTCAAGCTTTCTGAAACACGAAAGAACATAACTTTCGTATATTTGTAAATATAATTAAATCGGACAAGACCTTACTTTTCACAACTCATTAAAAGCATATTTTTCGGATCCTGCAATCCAGTAAGTGGAGCCAAGGGGAGATCAGGGGGTTGCGGCCACAATTTTTTTTGCATATTTAGTCATTTTGTGCTTTGCGAGGCGGTGTCGCAGACAAAATACTATCGCTCGCCCAAGTCAAAATTTACCCCCTCCAATAAAACATTTTGGGTTTGGCTACACCATTGGTCGGGGCCAACGTTTCCAGATGTTTTGGCACATCTTCCCATACATGGAGCATGATCACACGGTGACAAAAAGAAGTCATGCAGTTGCCGCACTGCCGCAGTGGTCATCACGTTTTATTTCCTATTTAAGTCCCAAAAAAGTCACTGTCGCTTACTATGTGGCAAAACAAGTCTAAGATTGCTAGTGACCTGACGTTTTTAGCTCGCAATGCAAGATGCGCATATCGTCAGCATTTGAAAGATAAAATGAAAGCAATCAAAGGAAGTGAGGAAAGATCATTTCCAGCGATTATCGATTCCAACCCTGAACTCTCAAACCCGTGCACAGTGCTGCAACAATACGTTCTTATTAAATTTAGTGGCAAGCAACGAGCATTAGGTAAGGGTTCCCATTACAAGATTCGCACTTCTCCATTTACGGAAAAAATTGTCTGGATTTGGATGTGAAAAGCAAAGGTTTACTGGACTTGCGTTTGAACATTTTGCACTTGGACATCATTGTTCTGCAGTCATACTGCAAGTTGGTATCTCTTACCTTTTCTTAAACTTTTACGATCAACCAACAAACATGATGTGGTCTTTTTAAAATCAAACAAGGGGCTCCTACATCTCTAAGAGTGGTTCCGAATCTTTTTTGGGATAAGCCATTCTGCAGAAGATATAAATATTTCGTGGCACCCAGTGGCGAACTTATAGCAATTTTGCTAAGGCATTTAATGGGATTTTGAAAATTTATTGTAAAAACGACGAAATAAACGCGGCAGCACCCGTGAATAGCGCAAATGACCCACATTTGGGAACCACTGACCTAAAGACTGCTTCAAGATTACCGTGTNGNAAACAGGCACATAAAAAGCAGTGAGCATCGCGCAAATGAAGGAGCTTGAAGAGTGATGGAAAACAGAAATTTTATGGGTTTAACGTTATCTTTTTGCACAAGCAAGTTTTCTTTGTTTGCGATTTGCTAAAGCAGCAAAAAAGCACATTTTCTTGGTCGATCATAAGCGCTGTTTCTGCCGTTTTTCAATAATTTTAGCTAAAATTATTTTTTTCCGTTTTTTCCCCATATACGGGTAGCTTTCTACTTCAAGCAGATGGAATCGCGAATAATCTTTCACCCAAGCCACAAGCAAACGTTTTATTAAAAACACCACAAAGCCTCAGCGATCGGCAGAAAAGCAGTCCTTGAAAATGCGCGTTCCCTCAACGTTTCCCATCTGATCGCTTTCCAGATGAAAATTTCAAGTAGCTTCATTTTTCAGCAACGTGCAGCTTAACTGAAACTCAACAAAGCGTGTATTTTTAGCAGTGCAACGAAAAAGACATTTTCAGGTTGCACTGACGTTTTGTCTGTTTAATGCCTTTGTTCAAAATGTCGCGTAATTGGAGCCGCGCAGAAACAAAGGAGAATGTTTTGGGCAACAGAGGAAGATTTTACAGTCGCGAAATGCTGCAAATGAAAAATTTCTTTCATTGTGTCGCGTGGAAAAAGACGAGATTACGCGCGCAACTCTTCCGTGTGCTACGTGTGGTGGTGAGCAATTGACAGGAGGGAGATTTGTATTTGCAAGCACGCGCAGAACAAGACGCCCGGTTACCTTCACTTGGACGTTCCATGGTTTGGTGATGCCAGCGATATCACATCCAGTGATAACAACGCTCCTGGTACCACACATGCACAACAAGTATACGCTGAACACCGGCTGTTCGCTGACACAAAACAGTGCGGGTAGCGTCTATTCCAAGTACATCCGCAGTTTACTGCTACGCGTTGGAAACAAAACTTTTACTTACACAAAAGAGTTCTACTTGGAATAGAAGCTTTGCCCGCTTACGAAACAGCGCGCGTAACAAGTGCTAGTACGCAAAAACAGGAAACCAGCGTTAAGCGGTGTTGAACGCAGAAACTGGAGTAATCACTTTTGGACGAATTTTACGATCATCGATAAACGTTCTTGAGCAAAAACGATGATATGATAAAAGTTTATGCCAAAGGGATCGCACACGTTTTATGACACAATCCACACAGCCGATTGTCTGGCAACTAACCGGAGAGACGTATTTTTTATTTTTGTGGTTATTTGCTAACATGCCAATAATTGGATATCCATACAGTTTTAACTGGGCGTCTTTTTGGGTGTCTGCACATTTTAAATTTTCATTTGAACACACGTGGACCTCTAGAATTAGGTAGAACTTCGAAAAATCTGTATGCAGTCAAGATAAAATCAAATGGAGGAATTTCATAGAGGTATGCAGTTTAGAGAAGGTGAATTAGTTCACAACTACTGCTATAGAACTTAAAGTCTAAGTAGCACTGGTAAAAAAGTACCGCATATTCTTTATTTGCTCAAAAATGTAAGAAAACGCGCTGCACCTTGACTACAACCTTGTTTCGGTTTGAAACACATTTTGTTCTTTTTCTGATTTACCAAGTAAACGTATTAAAAATTCGCTTCCTTCAACAGCGCAGTTTTAAACGGGTCTCGTTTTGAAGCCCGAACCTGACAATTATTTTTGAAGCCCGATTTAGGCCCGAAAGCCAAATTTACCGAATGAGTCAAGATATGCGCAACTGCGGGTTAACGGTGGCGTAGCAATGTAAACATGACTACCAAATTCACAATATTATGTTTTTTTATTGAGGATGTAATAAACTCGATTGCTTCTACAGCAACTGGCGACAAAAGCGTCCGTCGCTGCGAACAAATTTGCAGGCCCGAGATATTTTGACAAACTTACGCCCGAACTCGGCCCGACTTGACTTGCAACACTGCAACAGCGTTGACAGCGAGAATGCATTTACGTTCGTTATTTTTCACACTACTTTTCATCGCGTTCGCCGGTCGTGTCTCACCTGAGCAGCTGTCGATGGGTATCGTTGCTAAACCAATCTTCCTCGCCCGAGTCCACCACATCGAAGAACGCTTTCCTATTCTTGAAGTATACGGCCAGGTCGGTGCTGATGATGGCATGCTTGATAAGCTTTACGACTTTCGCATAGTCTGTTGAATTCAGTTGAGACAGTATCTCGCAGCCTGCAACGAAACAGCCCTTTTGTTCTTCCAGATCCGCGTTGCTTCTATTAACGAGCCCGCTCCGTACGAATACGGACATGCAGGGAAGGTACACAAATGTTCTTCTTAGAACTCACTAGACCAGTGGTTCCCAAACTTGTTCGAACCGTTACCCAAATCAAGGTAGCGATTCTGTTTTATTACCTTCAATAATAATTTTTCGTATGTCAGGTCGAAAATTTCTTCTGCAGTGATCACTCATAATACCGAGCAACATGGTGTTTTTGGTGCCGCGTTACCCATCTAAGAATTGCATATTACCCCCGGGGGTAATTTACCCCCAATTTGGGAACCACTGCGCGAGACCCAATAGACTTGTTCTTCACAATTAATCAATCTTATTTGTTTCTGAATTGGAACCAAATATCGAGTTTCAAATTAAAATATATTGCTTTGGTTTGTGTAAAGCAGTGGTATTCAACGTGGGCGATTTTGTGACTTATCAGATTTTGGGGGCAAATTCAGTTTTCAGGGGGGAGATTTCTGCAGGTAGAATATACTCAAAGTTTGGATTCATTCCAAAAACAAACACTATTTTTGCTACTTTAACCAAAATCAGCATTTGATGCACTTTCTACTGCGTGGTTCATAACAAAGGTTATAAAACACATGACGTCGGACTGGTGATGTTATAATCAAACTAATATCGTCCTGTGCAACGCTTCACTGCACTAACTATCCAAGCCCACGGAGAGTGCCACTGGTTGGGATTCAAGCACTGCGGTTTTGACGAAGATTAGAAATTTTCAGATGTTTTTTTGAGCCTAATGTTTGAAAGAAGATGAAGGAATGGAATAATTGTTGCACTGAGTAATTTTCTAGGTTGATTAATCCAGTCGTTGCACGAGCAGCGCCAAATAAGGGACATCACGCAATACCATTTGCCAGCCTGTATACATCAGCACGACCGGGATTTTGGACTTTTCTCTTGTAGTATGCAGTAGTTCTTATTACTATACTTATAGTGGAAAGCGACCAATACTGATACACCCATCGGAAAATACTCAATCGGTCAAACTCCATTTGTTAAGAGGAAAAACTTCAGCTTCTTTGAAGATACCGAAAGTGGCCAAGCAATTAAAATATTACTACCACTAAATCATCGTATCGACTTTCGCGACGATTGGGAATTTTAATCACAAGTTGCCATTAAGTTTAGCGTAATTATTTTTCGCCGTGAACAGTCAGAAATCTCTCCAACTGCACGTGTTGTCATTAGCAAAATTGTCTTGAAATAAATCGTCATTGCCTTTGCTACAGCATTGCCCAAATGTTGTTCCGTAGGCATAACACGTGACAGTTTGTTATCAGGTGTTTTAAAACCTTAGGTCCGAAACTTTAGTGAAAAAATGTTGGTATGTGTGTTCTGTTGCAATAAGGAAATATGACTGTAGCGAGGAGATTGGCGTAGCAATAAATGGCTAGTAAAATCAATTACAGCCAGGCGTAAGTTGTAAAACGTGCTTATCGTGTTTTTCAATCAGTTCAAGTGTTTTGCTGTGCGTCTGGATATATCTGCACTTTGTTCACCTAACTTATGATAGAGTATAACAGAACAGTATGCTAGGAAATGGGTAACTTAGACGGGCGAGCAAGTTCAACCATCCCCCATATTGGCTAAACTAAAGAGTCAAAAGAATATTTTTCGCCACCTGTTGCTTGAGGCTTTCCAAGAAGTCATTCTGTTGTGCAGGGGCGAAGCTAGGGGGGTGCCAGGGGGGCCACTGCCCCCCCATAATTTTGCCTGGCCCCCAGTGGCCCCCCCAAAATTTTTCAGGTCTCTTTCTGAAAGTCCTACACAGATCATTGACAGCTCCCCTTGTTGCAAAA
>JGI24158J21664_10006051_pt1 | contig 15899 bp, 15 predicted proteins | sample Ectturendosymbi3_FD_21664 | JGI IMG/M metagenome (IMG submission 21664)
TGTTTTGTCTGTTTTTATCAACCTGCGTTCTGCAGAGTGTGTGTGTTCATACTATGGACTTCGTGTCTGCACATAAACAAATAAATTAAATTAAATGCCATTTCTGTTTGCGATGATAAATGACGCTACGCAAACGGGGATATGTGCGCAGAGAACAGGAATTCAAGTAACACAAGTTGATTGATGACCCCGCGGGGCCTTGTTACAAGAAAACAAAGGTGGAAGTCCAAACAAAGAGCAGTGCAAACCCTTCTTTAGGCCCAGTTGAAGAACTTTCGTCGTAGTGCGCAGCCATAATTTTCTCGCTTGCTCGAACCAAACAAACCGTTTTTGGAATTATCATCTCTGAGACAAAAGCGGCGATTATTCAGCCGAGGCAGGTACGGCACATCAGGTAGATGAGACATACCGTTGAAACTAATCGTTCAGAACCTTGCATTAATTCGTGTGATTGCTGGTGACGTTTCAGCTTGCATCTTGCGTCAGGATGCCCGTTGCCCGCCCTTGCGCAAGACCGACATTGCTACGACTATTTCTTTTGAAGCATGCAGAATCTGCATTGCAAACTGTTGCCTATACATCACGGGCCCTGCCAACATGTTTCCTAAGCAATTTTCCCACGTAGATCGTCTAGTAAAGAGGTCGAAAGTAGACCGCAGACATCTTCGTGACTTCAAAACCACAACAGATTCTCAATTGGGCTGCCATTCAGCAACTGTTCGATGGCAGAGGCAGACGAGCAGCCAGCCTCAACTTTTAAAAATTGTGTTCGATCAAATTCATCACCGCGATAGATGTTGGTGAGTTGTTGTAGTGTCATGTACTCAGATAACTTTGACGTTTTCAAATAGTTTTCAATCGCTTGCTCTTCCGGCAACGAATTTCCCAGACCTCTTGACGTCATGACTGTTTCGCGCGAAACATGAGCCGCGCAGCCGTCGTCACTGTTTATATTATTTTCCGTTGCGGTCAGCGATTGGCTGAGAGAAGCGCAATTTGTAATGAAAAACGGAGGAAAACCGCGGAGACCTTTCGACATTGCCAAGTACGTATTTTCGGTTGCAAGCCGCAGCTTTCTCGTCAGCACGTTGGGAGGAAAGGCCGAAACGACAAGATCGCTTATGGGCCGCAAGAGCAAGTGTTCCTGAACTAATCAGCTGCGACCAGGCCCGTAGCCAGGTTTTAAGGGTTGGGCGGCAAAATACATTTCAGAGGGGCAAGACTTTTGTTTTCATTCTATGTTTAAAACAAATGTTTCTGGACACAGCAAATTTGGGGGACACAAAAAAAATTTGTGAGGGCGCTGCCCCCGAACGCCTCCCGTGGCTACGGGCCTGGTTGTGGCTCAGTTGCTACGAACGCTGTTTCACACGGCGCCTGTTTCCTTCTGTTTCAGTTGCCGCTGCGTCGGCCAGAAAAAAAATTAACCCGGGAAGAAATGACAAAACACAGTAGAACTCACGTCCCCGCCAACAACCTGCTCAGAGCTTTTGATTCTTTTTACAAACGATGATTATTGCCATTACTTCNGGAACTCTGTCTTANTAGAGGTCATTGTATTTGCTAAAGAAACTGCTTTTGTAAAACACTACACAAAAGCAGTGTCTGGCATCGCGTTCAAAGTTTTTAATTGCAAATCAGTGGCGTAATTGAGATAATAAGTCTTGTTTTCACTCAAGCAATCACAACCTTGCCTAAAATTGCTAGATTCACAGACAGTAGCTGACGCCCCACGGGCGTAAAAAATCGTAGCTTGCATAGGTTTAAGGTACCTGGGAAATTTCACCCGATTTTTCTCAACCAGTCGTCGATGCGTTTTAGTTGTATTTGCAGAAAGAATGTGCAAAAATGGAGCACGGTTTGGCTCGTCAAGTTTTCTTATTGCTGCTGCGACTACGGCTAAAACCTTGTTTTCTCCCCTTCCCGGCACCGTGCGCAGCAACTCTAAGGATGTTCCTGTTGAAGTTGCAAAACAAAACGTTCCACCCACCCTTTCTTTGGAAACGACCACCGTTTGACTGAAGACGGTCCACATGACTGTCTCTGAACATGGAGGGGTCGTGAGCGATCCCATGTACCGGTAATAGGACTTGTTCGTCGGAAGGAGATCCATTAGGGCCGGTCCATCAGAAACAGCGATGTCTTCATCTGCGAAGCCGAGTTTGAAAACGTGATGGTTACGTTAGAAGCGTACCTGAGTAAGAATTTGTGACAAGACGTTTTCTTTGCAACAGGTGACCAGTTGATGCGCAAAATGAAACAACCTGATTTTGTGCACCGCGAGTGACCGCAACGATACCGCAGGCGCTGCACTTTTGAAAGCAAGCTTGGAAAGAAGAAAACTAGAAAACGAAACTGCGCATTTCTATTCTCGGGGTTTCTCACTAATCTTTTACTTTTTTTAGGACGACCTAATTCTGTAGATTTACTGCAGGCAACTGCCGCCAATTCGCACATGGGTTAAAGAGGTTAGATTGACTCACTTTTACACAAACAGAGCATCAGCAAGTAATTGCACCTGCGTACTGAACCTTGTCGAACAAGCGTGTCAGCTTATCGAATGCCTCATCCGCCGTCTCTGATGTCAAACTTTGCTCCTCGGCGATCTGGAAAAAGACTCCCAGTACGGCGAGGTCGTCGTCGTTTTCGTTCTGGCTGTCACGATCGTTTGCGTTCACGTGCACGATGTGCATCTGATGAAAGTTGAACGGTGAAAGTTGAAAGGTGGAAGTTGAAACATGATTAAAAGNTGGAGGCTAAAAGNTGGCTTAAACCACCTATCCGCTGACCATGTTTTGTNTCTAGCTCAAAACTTGAAGTAATTGACAAGAAAACGAAGATACTGGAACAGGGTTGTCGCAAAGTTTTTTTTCCAGCGGGAGGCCAGTAGTTTTCCAGGAGGGGGTCAATAGAATTTTTACCAAAGGAGAGGCCACTTTTACCAACTACTAAGCTAAAAGAATAATATTTTTCTACTAAAAAGGCAATAGCAGAATATCAAATTTCAAAATCCACGGGACAAAAGCCCCCCTGTTCCCCTTTCCGACGCCCACGCACCGGGAACACCGACCGCTACGAATGAATGGAAAACTGGGTTTACAATTTGCATTTGCTAAAACAGCGGAGTACTTAAAAATATGTTTACTTGCGCTTATGAGTGCTGAAAATATCTCAAGCAATCGCAATACAAAAAGGCAACAGTGCGAAATAGTTTTATTGTATTTTGCGAAACTTTTAACTGATTTCAACAAAATTGACAGACAGTTCGAAACACGTTTCAGAGCATCAGATGATTTTCGAAAGACAGCAGGCGTAGATCACCTCTATTGGATAATGCGCTCCGTTGACTGTGTGTTCAGATCCTCCCACGGAGTCGACCGTTTTCCCGTTCACAACTGCACCCCCCCAGTGGAAATGAACCTGAGCCACTTTGAATGTGCGATGAGCGTCTTCAAAGGTAATGTCCAGATTTTCGTCCGTTTTGAACATAACTGTTGAAGGAAATCAATGCGGCAAAGCGAGAAAACAATCAAATATTATTTGAAAGAACCCACTTTGAGAATCACGCAAAATTCTGAAGGGCTTGTTAAAATAAGGAGATGATCTGATGTAAAAAACGTTCAATCTCAAGCGTCTTGCATGTGCTACGAAACTGATCAATTCGTGACAACCAAAGTTACCTAGTTGCTAAGAACGAAGAGCCGAATGAAGGTGAACTGTTTGCGTTTCAAGACAGTCTTGTGCCTTTGGGAGACTCGTGAAAGAAACAGAACCTTTCTGCTTCTATGCTTTGGGCCAACGCGATTGGTTAAGAATCGGCGGCAGCACAAGCATGCGGCATGTACATATATGCGCTTTCGTCGTGCTAGTATGCTCAAGCTATTATGCTTCCCTGGTCTTCCCAAACAACATTTATAGCGTAGTAAGGAACCAACATAAGAAATATATAACTATATTTATAGTTTATCAAATTCAACTGCTACCGACATGAAAAAGTAAGTATTCGTCACAAAGCTTGCTTCGTGACCGGTTGGTGGTGCCTAGTGGCCAGGTCCTGGTGGCTGATTACTTGTTTTCATGGGGTTCAGCAATGGGCCACCAAACACTTAGAAATAGTCAGCGCCGGCGCAAGAACTCCAAGCAGCAAAACGCGCGGCCTCTCACGAAGATCGACTTTCGTGCGTACATGCACCTTGTCGTTCTGACATGGTCCGTTTTGCGCGGAAAACCGGTTTTATTGAAGGCAAGTGAAAACATGTAACGTGTATGTCGTGCACTGCAACTGTGACGTCTGGGTTTGACCTCAATACTTTACATCACATCCGTTCCTAGTTTGAGCAATATGATTCTGTTGATGGTGAAGCACATGTCAAGAAACTCGCGAAAAAGAAATCAATGAAACACAAAGTTCCTGAACGTAAAGTTCCATACTGACTCCGAAACTTATGTGTCGGTTCTAGGTCTGCATATCAACAATACACGCCAACACATGCGCACTCGCCCAAACCTCTTCAACGCACATCGCGAGTCGCAAACTTGCTCTGTTCTTTCGTGCCATGCAATGGTCACCGATTGTTTTGTCGATTGCCGCAAATATATGGCGGAACTTCGTACCCGCTCTTTTTATTAATGGAGACAAACAGATGACAAGAGCTTGGCAGGATTACCGCGTATAAAGGTTTAATTAAAGTTCCTTTGAGGAACGGGCTCCAATCTCCACGTGCGTTTCATGTAAAGCCGACCCCTACACACCACACCCAAAGCTTGCGAAATATTGGAGAATGGCCGCTTATATTGCATGCGTCATCCAACAAACTACAGGCCACCACCTTCAGGTTCTGAGAACATTCGATACAAAGCATCACGTCGTTTGCGTCCTGATCGGACCGATGGCTTGTCGTTTGTTGCACAGTGTCAGTCAATGACTTTCTTTCGCAGGAGCCCCAAGGTGCAGCGCACTGGACAACATGGGCGTCAGAAGAATATTTCCATGGGGGTCAACAGTGGTGAAATTTCATTTTACCAAATTCAAAACTAAAAGAAAAACCTTATTCTACTAAAAAGTTGATAGCAAAATATCCAATTTCAAACACCAGGGGCTTGATTCCTCTGCCCCCTGCGACGCCCATGGTCGACAACAGGACAAAAGCGAATTAGATCGCAGCAAAGCAACGACACATCGATACTTTGCCAGTCAAATTTTTTCCGGAAATTTGCTGCAGAATTCCCACGCAGCGTATTTTCGTGTTTTAACCACATTGAAGAACAAATTTAGGTAGGCTTACGCCACGCGTTCGCACCACAGCTACTGGTTAATCTGGGAGTTGTATCGAAGCCAAGTTTTCCTCAGCCATGCTTTCGACGTTAGAACAGGTTTAATTTAACGCGGTGAAAAAAAGCCAGCAGTTGCTCGCGACATGATGACGTGTATCGCTGCAGCGCCGCGCGTGGAAATGTGTGAACAAGGCGAGTCCTCTGCGGTTGTGATCAGAGCGGTTTTGTTCTGGATGATCAAGCGGAAGCGGCGCTGAACACGAGCACCTGGCCGCAAAGCGATCATTGCTCTCAGACATGTTTTGGCGAAAGTGCACATGTCAACTATGCTCAGTGAGAGCCGCAGCGCTCTAAGAGGAATTACGCGCATCACACGCATTGACCTTCGCCCCGATCGCTGGATGGAACTCGCTTTAATAACTGTTCAGCAGCATTTGATCAGATCGAGAAGACAAAGCTTGTTTGAGGACAAACTTGCAAACATAGTTTCCTTGCGAAAATATGACAAGCGTTGTCACAGTCGATCAGAGCTCAAGCTGAAAACACGTCATGACTGTCCGCGAGGTCAAGTTAAGCGTTAGAAGGAGCTCAAGTTCTTTTCGACATCGCCATCGAAACGGCTCGAACAGGACAGGCCAACAAAACCCACCAAACCTTGAAATAGCTTTTCTTTAAGTTTCACAGCAAATTTGGTTTGTCACGCTTTCTTTAGAAGATTCTGAAAGGTTCGTCTGACGAACGTAGTTACGTCAGACACTAAATATGTCAGGTAAACAAAAAGGCATTTTCACGTAGAGAATGGGTCATTGTGGTTGGCTTCAAAGGATCAGCAACGCAACAACCAATGATTTCCATGAAATCCTATTGGATGCTTCCCATTCTCAGCTGTCTTCATCGTCACCAAAGATTTATTGACGATATGAACTGTTGTTTCTGAAAACGTCCAATCTCATTTCATATCAATAATTGTTTTTGGGGTGATAATTTCCTATGCGAGTTAGCAAGACGTCAAAATTTCACTTTGTTCATCAGGGACTCTGCAGCAAGTTGTTCAATTGCGTCATGCATGGGTGCGCAAACTTACTCGTGTGTCCGTTGTTCACCATTGCGCCAGAAGTCGACTTCGAATAACTGGAAGAAAGTTTTATGGGTTTCAAATCGGACGACGCGTTTATCGAGTCCGTCTTGAAATCGATCGGCGATTGCTTGCCGCCCTGGCAGTTCTTGTAGTTGTGCGACCAGGAATCGGGACCTGCATCCGGAAAAGAAGGATTCAAACCAAGACCAGTTGCAACGGTTGGCGTCACAGCTTAAGTGGAAAACGCGAATACCGGCTTCGAGTAACTACACTGGACGCATGGGCGTCGAAAGGTGAGGGTAGCGGGAGCTTCGGCCCTCCTGGATTTTGAAAGTTGACATTTTTCCATTACATTTTTAGCAAAAAATAGCTGTTTTTTCAGTTTCGAGAGGGAAAAATGAAGTGTTACCACCTTTGCCCCCCACCGGAAAAAACTTCCTCTGGAAACAATCCACTATTGCCCCCCCCCTGGAAACAGTCCTTCCGACACCCATGACTGGATACTGAAAGTATTCGCGAATCAGGCGGCAGTAAATTTTTCCGACAGGCCTCTTTCATCTCATGCTAAAACGCCGTCTCTGGTTTCGTGTGCATTCTTTGCACGTTTCCAGCAAATTCAAACTTCCTCAAAAATTTCTCTTGCGTGACGTAAAGCACTCTTGCTTGCTGGAACAACAGCAGAGAAAGCTACCTCTTGTAATTTGTTGTGTTGCGCAGGTTTTACTTTCGTCGATTTGAACTGACTGGCGATGGTGTCACAGTGTTTCAAAGCGTGTTCCTGTTAAGAAATTCGTCAGGCGATAAACACGCGGTTCCGTCTCGACCGTCCACGTGTGAAAATATGAAAATTCGTTTCGTCATATCTATGATGTTAGCCAGTTCCGATGACAACAGTACTAGAAGTCTTGGCAATGTGCGGTGATCAAAATGCCGTTTGCGTTTTCGAGTTGCTGGTTACGTGTTTCACGTAGAGCGTTGAATGGGTGTGAAACTAGCAAGGGGGGACAACGAGTCGACACATGTCACGCGACAGAGTCGCAAGTCGCAGAAGAGACAGACTGACGCAAGTACGAAATCTTCCAGTTTTTGGGAGGGGGATTTGCAGGTAAGCGATTTTTAATTAAGCACAGCTCCTTCCCACAAGCACCTTAGCTTTATCCTGCTTTCAAATAAATTATTGAAAAAGCAGTTGCTTCTTTATACAATTGCAACTCACGATCCGAGGTGTTTCTGCACAGCTATGAAAAGAGGAAGCAGCGAGCCTGCATGCCTGCATCATCATTTGCCTTCTGCATTGTTGCTGGTTCGCTGGTTGCGTTACAGGAAAGTTTTCAAAATTCAGTGAGAGCATACGCGGCGAACCGTGTCGTTGCGGTGTCGTGTTTTGAAAGCGACTGCCGTTCTTTCTGCCACAAACGAAATTCGAAGTTCATAGATTAGAGATTTAGCTTCAAAACTGCTGCGATCCAGACATGCTTTTCGCTTCTTCGCAAAAGTAAACATAGAAGAGAGCATACGGTGCTACGCCAGTGAGTTTCGTCGACGCATCTTGCAAACGTGCGTAACGGCCTTCTTGTGTTTCTACAAGGGCCATGAGTCGGTCGGAAACACAACAGTCATGGGCGCTGTAAGGATTTTTTCCAGGGGGAGCAATAATGGATTTTCCAGGAGTAGCCAAAAAGATGTCTTCAGTGAGGCCAAAAGCGGTGAAATTTCATTTTACCCACTTGAAACATAAAAACAACATTTTTTTTGCTAAAGATTTAACAGGAAAATGTCAAATTTCAAAATTCCTACCCCCTTCCGACGCCCATGGCAACAGTTGGAAATATCAACAAACGTCCTAAGCTGGCAACGACTAAAAAAAGAAAATGTGCACCTTCATCTCCGTCGTAATGCCAGGTCCCATTCGATGCTGTGCTCAACACCTCTGTTGAAGTAAAAACGTTTTTTAAACATCCTGTAGAAAACGCAGGAGAAACAGCGAAATCGCAAACTGCAGCACGAAACAGAGTTGTTCAAATGTTTCTTTTACTAAGAAGAAATTTTCGAAAATTCTGCCGTCAGAGCTTTATAATTAAGTGCCGTGAAATTGCGCAAAAACAGCACCGCATATTTGGTTATGCGAAGACCTCTATACTAAAATTTGAGAAGGACGATTGATGTTTAGGCCAAACGAGCTCTCTAAAAACTTTTCCATTCAAAAAACATTACACAAAAACAAAGACATTTTCATTCAACAAAACAAGCTCACTGATATCGTAAAATCCAGTCACCACCCGTCCGTTCAGATTCTGTGTGGGGCGGTAGTTGTCACTCAAATCGTTGCCATCAGTTTCGGGATCTTCTGCTTTGTTGGAGTCGTTATGACTACCGCCTGCGAAAGAATCAAAAGAAACTTTTCTATTGGAGCTTTTTTTGGAAAGAAAAACTCAATCCAGATCTAAGCGTACACATGTCTGCAATCTTAACTTGAACAAGTTTCTTTGGTCGATTTCTGCTCTGAGACAGTCATCCACATTTCGACTGTGTACCGAACACAAGTAACGTTCCACAAGCACTGACTTACCTGGAGAAACCGATGAAGCAGTTGAAGCTTTGTTCACTCGCAGGTTTTGCAAAATCCGAAGCTGTCGAAAGAAAACACGCCGTTTTCGACGCATGTATAATCGTAGTGCTTTTAAAACACAGTTCTACCACAAGCAATCAAAGAAAAGACAATTAACAGTGACACAGAACAAAGAAAAAGGTTATCATCAACAACATGTGATAAAACGTAGAGTCTATTGGAAACTTTTCACGTCGGGTTTTAACGTAAACCCACTTTATGATCAACCGCATGGTATGCCCAGAAACCACCTTTGCAGCTACAGTAAATGGACAGCAAGATCAGAATCTTTGTTGACTGCAAAGCAAAACTGTGGGATCTTTTGAAAAGTCATTCAAGGCAAGGAATCAAAACGCTTTATTAACTGCTAAAATGCTTGCGTATAGTTCGGATTTTTTTGTAATGGGTGTTTAAAAGATATAAAGATACTGAAGTATATGGACAATGAAAAACTATCTGTTCTGCTGCTCTAGTACGTAATTCTACAATGCAGATACGCTGCCCATACCTTGATTATCATGAATCGTGAAACTCCGAACATTTGGCATAAAAGAAAATATGTTTTGATAAGACTTGCCATTTCAAATGTCGGTTAACAGCATTGCAGCCATAAAAATGCAAGTGATGAACCGCGCACTTGTGGCAAAAGTAGAAATGGCATTTGTGGTTTCGGTAAGCTGTTGCCTTGGCTTAGGTACGCCCAAACCAAGCTGCTGCTTCACTATATACTCGGAAGAGGACTCTAAACCGAATGTTTCGCGTAGGTTTTCATGAGCAGGGAAATCCCGAAACATAACTTCTACAACAACGGCGTACTGACATGCTGTGCAGTGATATATATATAGCTTAACGCAGAAATATGGAAGAACGCATGACAATAACATCGCGATTAAAAACAGGCTGTAATAATAAAAAAACAAAAACGTCTTTTGCTTCAGCAAAAATATGGCCAGAACTTCCAATTATATTTTAGCCAAATATAAAGCATATCCTTGTCCACGAATATAGATGATCCAAAAGCAAGATGCTCTCCTTAAGCATTGTTACCTGGCTCGGTGCCACTAGAACTGGCTGCTGATAAACAGTCCACTGGACGGTTTGGTAGCAGGGAGGAGTGGTCAAGGATCCCATGTAACGGTAGTAGCTCCCCGAAACTGGAAGCAACGACAACAGGGTTGGGCCGTCCGGCAGCGAAACGTTATCTCCTAAGAAAAAGGACGGACATCAATAAACGTTCGCAAGCGTGTGGTTTTGTGGATGAGCTACTGGGAAAACAAACTGAAAGATATTTATTCCCGTAATCTGGGGGCTGGGAAAAAACGTTCCTTTTTTGTCACGAGGAAGGAAGAAGAATTTCCTAGCTGACCACAAAATCGACTGAAAAATTTATAGAGACACTTCTATCACAACTTGACTAAGAAACTGCAGCACGACTTACAATTGCACATCTTTCTAACTTCCAGGCACTGAAATCGAACAATCTGAAGCTTCGCTTATAGTAGTGGTTTTTAACCGCGGGGGCACGACTGCTCAGGGGAAGTCAATTAATTTCCAGGGGGGTGGGAGGATTACGTGGTGTACAACATAGAACATTTTTGAACGGGAAAATGTTCCATCCAATTTACTTGTTTGAAGTTAGAGGTATTGAAAGAAAAGATAATTACTTGAGGAAGGCGTAGTAGTGAATAGGTTAAGAACCACTGGTTTATAGGATTTATAGCATTTGCGGAACATTAGACAAGAAAAAATTGGAAAATATCTGACAAGCGTAGGAGTGTTCAATACCCGGCAAGGATTAAAACGTTATTTAGACATTCACCTTTAACTGCACAGAGTTGAGCGACGTCGAGTAACTTTTGATAGGCAGCATTTTCGTCGCTGTTAGCACCCGCCTGTAGGAAAACGCCAACCACAGCAAGGCCATCAGCCATATCTTTAATTTGGTCCACACTCGTGTACGGCTCCTTGATGTGGACAATGTGCATCTGAAAAGGCACAGTAAGGGTCACGTTCGGCGTAAAGACGCGGGAAGCTTTTCCTGTTCGTTGGAGCATCTAACGAGTGTGAAGTGATTAAAAAGTTTGTAGTTCAATTATTAGCAAGCCCTCGTGCCTTCGTAAAAAAGTGAAAATGGAGGAAAATGACCTACACGCAGGGAAGGCATTATAAATGTCAAACCAGAGTTTGCCAAGTGTAAGAAAATGCGCTCAGAGACAAGAAAAAGTATGAAAATAACCGCAAGCTAGTGCTTTATCTCACGATCCACCAACTGTAAATCCGAACTCTGGAAATATGCAAAAAAGTAGTAGAGGAAATATGCAATGGCAAAAAATCATGCACTTGAGGCCGCTCATGCAACGAGACATCGCAGAACAGCTCAACTGCAATAAAATGCCAGTCTTATCAGAGCTTGGCCTTTCGTGCGAAACTTTCAAAACCAGCTGTAGCGAACGATTTATACTCAGACAAACAAAAGGGTAATAAACTTTACGGCTCATTCGACTGTTTTGTCGAATGCTTGCTTGCTTTGGTTGGTCGATTATTAGGCGACGAGTTCACTCCAAGGGTGTTTGAATATGCGGCTTGGATACCGAGGTTTGTCAATAATCCCAGTAAAGGTCACGTATTGCAAGCAAACATGCCGTTTCAGGATATCAATTTTAAACCGGATTGGATCAAATAAAAAATGTGTGAAGCGCTGGTGCCCAGTGAAACGTACATGAGATGGCCGCGCAAAACAAATAGTTCAAAGTGTCCCACGTAACTTCGAAGCATTTAAAGTTATCTTCAGCAAATATTTGAATCTACGCCGCTCATTTATCCACCGAAANACAACAGGAAAAGTGTTCCTCTTCACGTCAAGACATAAAAAANTCATGTTCGCGTATTCATCTCTGAAACCATNACTTGAATAGAAACGCACTCGTCTGGCAATGCCTCACATCCACTTCCAGTATACGAAGTTAAAAGCATAACGCGCATTTTTCGTGTAATGGTGGACGCTGCAAGTACCTTCTGCATCCAACAAGCGCCAAAATTGAGAAAGATTTGTGTTGTTTTCATCATGAGTTTTTTCAAAAGCTCCTAATGGCGTTCGGGAAATATAAGAGCAGACTTACGAAGTGCAAGCTGGTTCTTGTATCCTTTTCCGATTTTAAACATTGTGTCTAGTGGTTTGTGGTTTGTCTTATCATGTTGTTATGGACTCGTGCAAGATAAAATCTCAGGTTTGTCCATGGGACTGTCATTCCTATGGGAATCCCATGGGATGAGATGGGACAGCACATATTTGTATTTCCCATGAGACAGTAGCCATGTCATAGCAACTTCAGAAATACATTGAGAGTGTCAGAATGATACTGAATTGTCATACTTAGACTAAATTTCTGAATTTTAAAGTCAATAAATTTTGTTGTTTTGCATGTCTCTTCGTACATGTAGTCCTATTTAGTAGATANTAAACCTAAACTTTAATAAATTTAATAATTTTANTTGAATTGTATTCCATATTANTATTATAATGGAATCCCGTGGGATGGGACAGGCATNAATTGCTATGTGATGGGACAGACAAATACGTCCCATGGACACTCCTGCAAAATCTATTTAAAATCAAAGACAGCACTGACAAAATATTGCCGTGCACAGTTTCACGCCGGAGAATGAAGCTGTCGTGGAATCGGGAATCATTGTTAGTCATTCCTGGCGGAATTACAGTATCCACTTGGGACAGTTACTTAATTAGGATCATTGGTGTCCCCACGGCCAATTAATCTATTTAGAACTACGTTATGCGTTCCTCAGTACCTACGGAAGAAGTAAAATTACCTGAAATGTTACAATTAACGTCAAAAAACTACAAAAAAGCCTAAAGTATATCACCAAGAGACACAAACGTAAATTTAACAGTTTATAATTCCGCTTTACAATTTATAACAGTTTTTGAACGGATTATAATCCCGGAATTTTGAAATTTAACTGTTTGTAAATAGTTGATATTTTGACATTAACAGTTTCTAAATGGCTTACCATCCCGATATTAAACAATTTATAACCTCGATAGTTTGAAATCAAACTTAACGATTACCAGCCGATTGATAGTTTTTGTATTTAAATTTGCATTCGCAATTCAAAAAGGACGTTGTTAAATTTTTAGAAGCGTTTTAGCGGTAGAAGTGTTTTAACGAACCTTCTCAGTATCCATCCAGTGCCGGACATTGTAACGTTCAACCAAATACTTTTATGACTTTTCATTTCGCTACAAGCAGGGTGACCATAATTTTAGCGTTAAAAAACCGGTGAACGTCGCCACGTTAAATCCTAAAACTTCTAAATTACGATCAGGTTAACTTTAGAGTATGTCGAATTATAACAAGGTTTGCAAATTCGACCAATATCCGACGAAAATTCTGTTGTTTATTTCTCAAAAGATGGACCGAATAGCACAAAGGTGATTTTTTTCCGAAACGGAAGTAGAAATTTTTACGACTTTTCTCTATAGTATCGTTTCAGTTTCACCTCCACCTTACCATGATTGCTACCAGGAGGAGGGAACATGCAAAACAAATTTTGGAAGGTTATAACATGTGGATCTGTAGCTCAGCCCAGGATCGAAACCTCGTCTTGTTTGTTGACGACTCTACAGCAGCAAATCGATCACATCAAGTTTGAGATCTTACCTCTCAGTAGATAATTGGCTTTTTGCCGCAGGCCACTCAGACTCAATGGCCGTGACTGACTTAATTGGTTGGAAGCAGGCTACTGAGTTTGCACCATCCCCATCGCTCTGTGCATGCGCAACCAAAGCTCCACTGTGCCGACTGTGCCACAAGCGTTCCACTGAATGAATCATCCGAAACGAGGTATTCATTCCTCAGCCAAACATAGCACGCGCTGCATGCATCTCCTACGCTCGCCTTGACGACAACTTCACCAGCCTAGACCGATTTGTAACATTAACACAATGATGATCACCTATCAAGCTTCATCAAACGACTCGCCCAAACATCGACCTTTCACCTGGCTCCAACCTTCCCCGTATCTCTGGGTCACCTTAACAGGCTCAGAACTGGAGTTGGACGTTTTGGCCTAAACATGTATCAGTGGGGGCTGAGAGAGACAGCCTCGTGCATATGCGGGGAAGAGAATCAAACAGCACACCACATTATTTTCGCTGCGAAGCCCTCCGGCCACAAACTCCCTTGACAACTTGGTTCTCCCGGCCCAGAGAGTGTTTGTTGGTTGGACCGACTTGTAATGATCGCTTGAGGGTCGCTGCTCATACGAAAGAAGAAGAAACGACTCGATAAAAAACACGTGGACAGTGGAAGCACAAGTTTGCTGTAAACGCAACGTTAAAGCTGGCAGTTGTCTGTCTTTGCTCCTGCAGAGCAACTGTGGGATGGTGATCATCACACACTTGACGCAGACGATTTACAGGCAACACTGGTGATGATGCATTCTATAATTTTATGGTATAAATTTTGACTGGAGAGTTTAAACCGAATGAAAAAACATGTTTGCAAGCAACTCGAAGTGGGCGTGTCTTCTGTCATGGATATAGACAGGTATCGGTAGTAGGCGGTTCTAAGCACGATCCGCAGATGCTGTTCACTTTCACTGACTTTTTACGGTGTCGCTACATCGATGACAGTCGTCCCATACCAGACCTCCTGAACGTGGTGGCCAACTTCACCCGTATACTGAGACGAAAGCAAGAGTCATTTAAAGTAAAACCGATGGCAGAACTATCACCAAGCCATAAGCCTTCTGTTGGGATAAATTTTCGATTTTTAGAAACGCAACGCACGGACTTTCAGACAAGGTTGCAGCCCAACGTGGGTAAAAATGCATTTGCTCTGCAATAACGCCGAGAAAGTGAAAGACGACCTCACGCAAACGCCAAACTGCAATCTACGCAGAAAAATAAGGTCAAAGGGCGACCTTTGATGCTGTCACCGCTTGCGAGCCAACAGGTTTGGTGCTTACTGACACGTCGGTGCCAGGACCCACAACAGTGAACAGAACAAAAAGCATTTCGGCATAAAACACTGAAACTGGTTTCCGTCTCCCGCTTTACCTCAGCCTCGTAGTACAGTCCGTCGACGGTGTGCTCTGAGCCTCCGGTTGCAGAATTGGCGCCTCTCCAATGAAAATGCAGTTGAAGAGCACGGTAAGTGCCGTTGACACCGGCACCACTCAAGGTAAACTTAACCGCGTCGGGGAAGTTGAGCTGGACTGCAATTTTAAAAGACAAGAAACTGTATGGAGAAGTTGGATTTACTGCGTTCAACCTTGCAACAGATAGGAGCCAGAAACAAGGAAGTAGTAAATGTAGACAAAGCTCCAATTTCAACAAAATATGGCCAAAGTATGTTCAGTTTCACCCGAATCGCAACACCAATCACTTTCGCTTCCAAATTTTTAAAACGTGAACGAATTTTTTAAACTAAGCTGAAATTTTGCATCGATTTCCCATGCTCGTCGAAAAATGCAGAAGGCTGTTCTGATTTCGGACGCTTTGAACACAAAAATTCGATTGAGCCAACATTTGAATTTACGTTTTCGCTTAACTGGATAATACCACAACTTGCCTGGCGTGCAAAAGCGTTGCAAGCATAGGTGGCAATCATGCCCGTAACCAGCTTGGGACACCCAAGGGGGCGAAGCGTTTTCTGAGAGGGGCCCAAATTTTTTACACTACGTCCAATAGATCTGAACTATGTCCAAAACATTTTTCTAGAGGGGGGGGGAATTTTCCAGAGGTGGATTCGCCCTGCGCCCTCCTGGTTACGGGCCTGATGGCAATCTGTAAGCTGTAACGGAAATTTTTGATCAATGACAACAAAACTAGATGACAAGGAACACTAAAACTCTTGCTTATAGGTTCGCTCATTAGGACTGGCTCCTTCACAATACATGGGATGATAACTGTACTAA
>JGI24158J21664_10006052_pt1 | contig 15898 bp, 10 predicted proteins | sample Ectturendosymbi3_FD_21664 | JGI IMG/M metagenome (IMG submission 21664)
ATACTACCACCTAACGGTTGGTGCCCAGGGCCAGGCAAAGTGGGCCAAGGTGGCCTAAAAGTCCTCCACTTATGACGTCACTCACAAAAAACCCGCAGCACCCAAGTAAAAAATTTTTTTTTGAGTGTAATCTACTAGACTGGCCGATCCGTTTGAGCTGTTGAACAGCTCTCTAGCACAATCGGCAGAGGAGCTAGGGCGTTGGTAAGGCAACTGAAAACTGCTTTTTTTTTGCGAAAATCGCCAAAACCACCCAGACTCCAAGGTGTTAATAATAAGTAAAACTGATTATTTACCAATTAAATGTGTCATACAAATCATGGAACGCTTTTAACTGCATATATGATTTTTGCTTGATTTTTTGATTTTATCACTGATTTTAATGAAATTATTTAAATCAATCAACATGACTAGAAATAGCTGGACTTCCATTAAAATTTTTTTGCGCTTATGCAATATCCTTTCATGCAAGTAAGGGCCGAATGCAAGACTTAGGCGTGGGACCCTCTGAGCAGTGTTCTTATTAAGTCATAGTGCTCAGTGAACCGTCCTATGACTTTTGTGATGGAGGTTTTTAGCAAAACAACTATATGAAAATAATAAAAAGGATGGCACATTATTGGAGTTGATCTGTGTGTATGCTACATGATAACACAACAGTTTTTTTTATGGGGAGTGGGCATAGCTCATGTGTCCCTCAGCTACCATCATATTTATGACTAATAGCATGCTGCTGTGGACATTAGACAATGTACCGCCACAATTCGTAATCAAGCAGAAAGTTCTAAAGGAAACTCTGCAATGGAGCATCGAGCACAAGTGCAAAGTTATGTCAATCAAACTGAACTAACAAGCGAATTGAACTTGTATTGCAGTTACTTCGCTCTTGTTGAACAACACTTTCGTTCGAAAAACAACTTGGAGAAAGCTGTTAACATGAAGTCAGGGTTTTACCAAGGTTAGATAGAGCCTGGGGCAAGAAGCAAGTTTGGCACCCCCGTGTTCAAACTTGAGCTATTTCAGAAACAAATGTATATACCATATTGAAAGAAGTACTTGTGACATTGTTGGGAATTTTTGATGCGCTGCAGTTATTTGGCATCCCCCGCAGTGATTCGGCCCACCATAGTCATTTGGGAATTGTGCCCCCTTTACCCGCTCATTATGCTGCTGCATGAAGCGATTGCTTATCTTGCTTTCGGTAACCACAATAGCAGACACATTCTTGCATAAAGGTAATGTCGGGCGCGTGATCAACTATCCCATTTATGACGCAATACACGAAAAAGACTTCACAAGAGAGCAACCCATGCATTTGCCCAACGTTTCCTAAAAGCCCAAGTTTATATAGAACTTACTCATTGTTCAAAAATTTTCTGCTTTTTAAAAAATTAATGAAATGTGCGCAAACCAAATTTCACGCTGACACCAGTGATTGGACACCTTTAGTGAATCCATAGGACAAAAAAATCAAAATTTATCGTTAGGTCAAAATTTCTTGCAGCACAGTTTTTTTTCTCTATCTATATTTTATCAAAGCTATCAGAAGAGTTATTGACATGCTTTTGCAAGTTTATATAGTTGCAATACTGACATAATACTGGATTTTTTACGACATCTGACATAATATTGTTGTTTTGTCCATTACTGGATGACTGAAAGTACACCAGGCATGGTAGAACTTGATGTTGAAGTGTAACATTGCAGAACCTCAGTGGCTTCAGCAGATTTATTGATGCTGGATATTTCTCCTGTGTGTTTGGATTGATTTTCGTCTGTAGCATGGGCGTTGGAAAGATTTTTTCCAGGAAGTGACCAATAGCGAATTTTCGCAAAAAGTTTTTTAGGGGGAGGTGAAAAGTGGTAAAATTGTTTCTAACTTTTGTTAACATTTTCAAAATCCAGGAGGGACAAGGCCTTCCCTGCTCCCCGATTGATGCCCATGGTCTATGGTTTTTTGCTTCTGTTATTGTTGGCTCTTTCACTCATTTTTGTTTTTTGCTTCATTTTAAAGAAAAAAAAAATTATTGGTGTGATTTCTAATATATGCTTTTTATTCTACGTTTTATTTGCAAACACAGGAAATTGTTAGATCAAAATAAAGTCAAATTTGTGAATCATAAAGTCACAACTTCAAGTTTTCAGGACAAAAATTGGTTGCCCTACTCATTATGCAATATATGTGGACTTAGAATGCAAACTGTTTTTTTCATGAATTTCAAATATAGTGTACAAAGATTTTTTAACTGCCACATCACAGTTGTAGAAACATTTATCAAATGCAATATACACTATATGCTGTATAATACACATGGTTGATTGATGAAACAAAAGCATATAGCTGCCCAATATAATGATAAACAGGAAGTAGTGTGTTGGGTGACATGAAATTCACTATGTTTCCCTTGTTAACACTTTGGCGTCCGGCTGCTTTCGGGGATTTTCAGAAAAAAACGCCTAAACACACATGGCTTTGCACGGGAATATCTCCGCTCCTCTTCGGGTTATGGACCTGGTCGAAGCGTCAAAAGACACGGCAAGTCTTCTAGCCTGCACTCTTTTGTGGACAAAGGAGCCTGGCAGATTTAGGTGCAAAAACTTCAAAAAATTTTCGCTGGTTTGCATGAGATTTTTGGCTTCCACGTAGGACCAACCTTTCATCTTCTGTTGTTTTTGTAAATGTAGTGAATTTAAGTTTATTTTGAGAAAATCATGGAATATCTGGTCTGTATCAGTACCTTCAATATAAGCAAAACTGCAAGCCACTGTTAAAATGCAGATTCCATTTAGAGGTTAGGCCCAAGGCCAGGTAACCTGAGCCAAAATGGCCAAAAACCTACTGCATTCATGAAGTCACCCACAAAAAAAAAAAAAAAATTTTTCTTGCAAAATAGAGGACTTGCCAAGTCTTTTGAGGATTATTATAGCTCTCTAGCCCAATGGAGTTGCAAAGTGGCATGAAATTAGCGCTCGATGTGTGATTTCAAAATATGATATACTCATATACTGGCTCCAAACGTGTTGTTTATAAGTGCTATTTTGAGTAAACCCCCAAAAGAGATTTTTTGTAACACTGCCTCAACAGTGTCATAGAGTGGTATGAAGTATAAGCATATTCAACGAACCCACAAGATGTTTTCATATATTGTTTTGGGATGTTTTATACGTCAAGGCTATTGCAGTCCTTGGAACTCTAAACTGGGTTTTATTTTTCACTGAAGCATTTCGGTTATTTTTTGCTGAGACATTTTGGTCACTGGAATATTTCAGTCATTTGTCTCACAGTTGCATTAAAACTCACCACAACAGTGTTTTTTAACCTACATTTTCAGGCATTCTGGCCAAAGTGATTTAATTTTTTTCAATCATTTCAAAAACGTTTTGGTCTATGACCGAAATAAAACCAGACTCAGAATCAAGTGTGCAAGCAAATTCACAAATAACTCTTCTTGTGTAAGCTTACTAGAGTCCTGTGCAGGGTGGGTTAACCCACGTGGGTTGCAGGTACCGGCATTTGTGTGGTGGTTGCAGAAGGAATGCACGAAGTTATGTATGTGAGGCAGACGTGGGAACCTGTGGGTTTTAGTGTCCGTGTGGGTGCAGGTTGAACTCATTGCGGGGTGGGCGCAGATTAAGAAATTCTTTGTGCAGGTAGCTGAATGTTGACTCAGTACATGTGAAAGTGACATGAGCAAAAATTTAATGCTACAGAAAGGTTGTGATACAAACATGTAGAGAAGCTTTTCCAGTTTCAAAGCCTCACTAGGCCAAAAATTATGGCACTGTCTTTGTGAGTGCCACACATTAAATGCCTTACTTTCATCCTTGCAAACCAGAATTAGTATTAAACCAACTGCATTGGTAAAGGACTGTATGGTATACTTTAACACATTCACTGCCGGCGTACGGATATATCGTACTTTGAAATCAGCCTGAAATCAAGTAGTTTTCACATGTCTTAGCAATGGCGTAATTCTTTGGCCAAATGCATCAGAGCTCTTCGAACCCTTGAAAGACTTAGCAAGTCTTCGAATCAGCGATGAAAAAAATTTTTTGGTTTTAGGTTCCGGGTTTTTTTGAGGGACGTCATATATGAGGTTGGTTTTTGGCCATTTTGGTTCATGTTGCCTGGCCTGGAGCACAACTGCCAGACGGACGTATTTTGCTCAAGTTTGCATTGGAAACTAGGCTAGAATCTGTGTCTTGAGCCTTTGATTGACTTTCTAGTGTTTCTGGTTCAAAAGTTACAGCCTAAAACAACAAAAATTATCTAATTAGTGGATTAATTGCTTATTTTGTTGTTTTTAAGTCATAACTTTTGAACGTGAAACCCCAGCAAGTCATCGAAATTATTAAGAGCCTTGGATCCAAAGAATTTAAAAACTTGAACACAAGAACAAATTCTCATAGTAACATAAGACACAGTAGTAACACAAAAAGCAGCAGCGTCGTTTATAATTGCCACACACAGGTACACGACTTTTCTGTCTGGTTGATTTGGTATGAGCCGTTTCGGTTATGGGACATTTCGGTCGCGACATTTCTGTACATACGGAACTGATGAAATTTGTTAATATAAATGAATATCTAGACAAGATAATCCGTTACCTGGATAATTCAAGACAAATCAAAACTCATTAATTTGCTTTGCCAAAACCACGTTCAAACTCGGGTGCTAAAATGATAAAATACAGTGCAATAGAAATCTTGTCAAAAATTCCTTTAGAAATCAAAAATATAACGTGTTTGGCATTTTTTGCCGATAAGTATAAGAAATATGTATTACTCGGCTACTAGAAACATACTTTGTGTTCTTATTGGTGCACATAAACCAGGTGCATTGATTTAATTTAATGCTGTTACAGTGGAAACTGTCAAATCACGAAGTATCTCTGTTATATTTTAAATCGTTTGGTTTTCGTTGCGTTCACCAAAATTGGTTGCATCAAACCTTTGTATGAAGTAGCGGGATGCTTCTAATGTACAGGTGCAAGCAAACAAACTCATGTGCCTACTGCACTTCACAACGAATTTCCGTTCTCACACATGCATTGATAGCGAATTCTTCTCCACAATGCAAAATCGACGCCTAGATCCCAACCTATCTCAAACTCGTGACACCATTATAGTGCTGTACCAGTTTACAACTTTAACGCAAGTCTTCTTTTAGCATTCACGAATATTTCTTAACACTTTGAGAGCCGGCCTACGATATATTCGTACTTTGATTTTAGCCTAAAAAACAGCAGTTTTCGGTTGCTTTACCAACGCCCTAGCTCCTCCGCCGATTGCACTAGAGAGCTGTTCAACGGCTCAAACGGATTGGCCAGTCTAGTAGATTGCACTCCACAAAAAAAATTTTTTGGTTAGGGGTGCGGATTGTTTGTGAGTGACGTCATAAGTGAAGTAGTTTTAGGGTCATCTTGGCTCATGTTGCCTGGCCTAGGACCCAACCGCTAGACCTAGGACCAAACCGCTAGGCCAAAAAGACTTTTACTTGCTGTATTACGCTGTTCCCTTTGCACTAAAGTAGCTTCGTCCTTGGGAGGTCTGCAACCTAAATGACCCCTGGTCTTCTGCAGCCCCCAATCCCTAAAATCGATGTACTTGGAAGTCATCGCAGTAATACATTATATCAGTCATGATAGCATCTTCATGCATGTGTCTTGTACGCTTGTGTTTCATCAAAGTAAATGTATTAGCGCTGTGAGGCGTATACTCTCTATTGTCGCCGCATATGTACGCTCGAATTTTTTCATGAATTTGTGTGTTCCTTGTTACTGTGATGCATGTTTAAAGTCTAGCACATTGTGTGCGGGAATGAAGATGTTACACCAACAAGATGTTACGGCCAACATGTCGATCGCGATCGACCGTGCGATCGCCGAGTCTAAGTTGGTTGATAGCGCCTGATTTTTCATTGAATTGACAAGATACCTAAAACGAACATTTTTCAATCAATATTCGAGAAAGTAAATCAAAATGACAAACGTTGCATTTTATGACATTTTGTACTTGTGACTTTATTATCAACTGGTTGATCGCATGTTATCAAGACATTTTCTAGTCGAGCCTAGTCGAAGACAAGTTGGCCACCCCTTCACTATGAACTTGCAGGCGAAATGTCACACTAGCTGGTGTTATACCAAATCCCTTCGATATTGCAACGAAGTGACAAAACAGTCTGACAGATGAACGTCACGCTACAGCACAGGTGTTATACCAACTCCCTTTCAACTTCTTTTGATGTTGCGACCCTCTGTATATAAGCCTGAACAGCAAATCGTCAAGCCAGTTCGCCAGTTTTGAGCCATGGAGAGCACCGAAACTTCTCAGGGCAAGAAGAAACTCATAGATGCTGGATTCATGTTCACTTTTCATGCTTTTTCTGCTGATAGTACGAAGAGGTTTTAGAGATTGTGATATGCAGTTGCCAGTGCCAACTCCATACGAATGTAAACGACGTCATCATGTTTGCGCTCATTCTTGTTTTAATCATTTTCAAACATACCAAATATGCAACACGAAAAATTGTGTTGACATGTGTGCTAGGCATCGTAGGGGGGCGATAGAAATTTGTTTATCAGAAAAGGGGGCGCTAGCCAAAAAAAGATTGGGAAAAACTGTTTTATCACGACAGCCTCAACTGCAGTCTAACAATGAGTGCAAGTCAGCCAACTGAACTCCTGCTGTGCCGATAATTCAGGAATTCGGAGATTGTTTCGATCAAATCTTGCAATTTTCAACCTGCTCGCACCACTAAGATGTTTATGTTATTGGCGGCTTGTGTTCAGAGATAGCTCGTATCAATTTTTTTAGAACATTTTGTGTGCCTTGCGATCAAGAATAGCTCACAATCAAAGAAATAATGTAGTTTACATGTTTTCCGCCGAGGACTTTTTTTTTCTGTAGCGCCAGTTAGTTACCAAAGCTGTGGTCTAATTAGCTTAACCTGCAAAGTCACAGCAGGAAGTTGAACAAGCGGTGTCAATTTTAGCACCTCTTCCAAACATAGCAATTGCTTTCCACACAGAACGCAGGCAACAGATATTGAATGAAATAGAGTACATGTCACAGTCGCATTAAACGAATAACGACATGCCACTCAATAATGAGTTTATGAACTAGAGGTAGTTTATGGACCGAACGTTACTTTGATGTTAGGACAACAAACGTTTATGTCAACTAATTTCGTATTTGCACGCAAGCAATCGCTTGTCACTGCACTGCTTTAATATAAACTGAACATTCTATCCACGTAAAGTCAACTTTATCCCAGTGACGTGACATGTTGTTCACAAAGGCAAAAAAACAGTGTTCTAGAACATTCAGTTCAGAGGCAACTGTAGGTCAAACGCGTCACTTGGGCTCAAGATGCCATTTATACCAAGGCCACTGACAGAATCCAACTGTTCGAGGCTTGCTTATTGAAATTTCCATTTGCTTTTATTCTGGCTAGCACAATCATTACTATGTAATGGTAGTTCCACAACAATGAATTAGAAGTTCTCATGAGAACATGTCGATTGTTGTGTAACATATGTTACAGAGCAATTATAATGCCAGTTATTTCTCTGCATACCAGGATCATTCATATTAGCCCATTACTGAACAATATTTTTGTTCATTTGAAATTATTTTCGAATGGGAACTTGTCTATGGAAATCAATTGCTTCAGAAAACATTCAATCTGATGTGAATTACATTTAAAAAATGCTTGTTTGTAGAGGGCAGCTAGGGCTTTAACGGATGAGATGAGCCCAAGTAAACGTCTGCGTACCTGGTTCAATCATATTCCTGAATTGACAACATTCATTTGAAATTATTTTTGAATGTGAACTGTTCGTTGGAGTGGAATTCACATTCGATGCTCTATGGCAGCAGTTTTCAATGTAAAAAAAACTCCCAGTGTCAGTTACCCTCTTTACGCTGCACTGTTATCGGATTCGCGTTGGATTGAGAATCCCATAAATCGCTCAGGCACCACCGTGAGTGTCTCACCAAGCTGCTTGAGCGCACTTTGTTTCAACCATACCCGATTCAGCGAATCCAACTAGCAGAGGTAGGTTGTGAATCGGATGATAAGGGATTCGAGTGGAAAAGGGGTTGGGTGGTTTCTATTAAGTCTTGTACAACCTTTTCTATACTTGTTTGAGGCTAAAACCACTACCGTGGAACAGATTAGCCTATTCAAGCTAATCTGTAGCAAAAATGATAGATTAATTTATTTAATAGTTTTGCCTGCAGGCTAACTACACCTAGTTAGGGAAACAATCAGCAAAATTGAATCGTTTGAGCAAACTGGAAGATCATTCGGTAGGTTACAAGACATCAGATATTGGACTGAAGGACTATTACCGTAATACTGATTAACGGGTTTTCATTACACCTTGGTATAGTGGAGTGATTCGTCCTCTGTGCAAAATATGTAGCCTAATATTGGAAGTGGATGACTTTAGTATAGGCTACACTTTGACCTTTGTATCCCAGTTATGTGGCTATGATTTCCTGCGTTCATAATGGAACACATGGAGTAGCATAAAATGTGCAATGAAAGTTTGTGGAATAGGCTACAGTTGCAATTTGGTGAATTGCAGAGGCCTACCTACTGTTCATAGATTACAACTGTACTTACAAAGTGCTGTGAATTCTCATATTTGACACTCTGTTGTATTGTACTGCACAGGACAGACTGGTTAATGATCGTGACTGAAATCGCCACTTACTAACTCCCATTTTCTGCCCTGTAGCAGTTTTCAAATTCTATTAAGACTGCAATTATGATGCGACGTGGTTTTCATGACCTCATCGCCCAGCAATTCTCCACGATTTTCTCTGCTGGCTGTTATTTTTCTGACTGCACTGAATAAAATCATGTCTTGGCGATTCCAACTACACCTACAAAAAGCACCTTTCTGTAGTGAAATCAGCATTCACCTTTTCATTTTCACCTATTCCCCAGCTTTCGCAATACCATAGGCCAATCGCACGAAGAAAATCTTTGAGTCCTTGCAGTGCAAAAATGCTCCAAAATTGAGTTTGCAAGTGCGTTCACGAAGGTAAGCTAAGGCGGACGAATCGCTCACGCGTCAATCTGATAACAATGCAGTGTAAAGTGGGTAAGTGTTCCCTCTACGGTGCACAAATGTGCAGTGACAACAGACCACTGGTGTAGTGAAGTCTCATTCTCACACACTAGCAACAGTCCAGATTTAATATTGTATATATATACTGCATAGCCTCTGTAACACTTGAAACACTTTACTGCCTATGTGTTTACATGGTTGCACAGCTGCATGCGCTCTAAAACAAACATTTGCTTAGTGTACATTTTTCTGAGGGAACACTGCCCAGATGGGTGGTGAACCATTTTTGGAGGGGTCGCGAGTAGATTTTTTGTGCACACAGCTGTATTACATTTGGTTTGATCGAGTTTTAGATGGGGGCCGTTGGTATAGTGGGTTGCTACTGTGGATTGCAGACTCGCTGAACAAAAAAGGTTAAACCACTGCTCTGCAAATCTGTTGCTTCAAAAAAACCATTTTGCCTGATAAGAATTATGTTAAAAAAATATTTGAATGCCTAATTGCAGAGAGCAGCTCAAGCTCGAACGGATGAGCCTGAGTAAAGCATGAGCGAACGATGTCGAGAGAACGCTTGCTACGAATGATAGTTTTTGATTCGGGTCACCTGCAACACGAATCCAAAAGACCAGACATGGAACGAAAATACTTGAATAGTAACAAAGCCCAACTCATAGACCCCTTGTTAACAACCATAATCAGTGAAATGTGTGGTGCCACAAATATACAAAGCAATCAAGCTGGCATTTTACAATATTATAAATCGTAATCAAAGACTCTGGCTAAGCCCGAGACACCACTGTTTCTGTTACTTTGCACAACAGCCAAGAACTTTGTGCCGAGTAAAATACCTTGCCGATAGTGCTTGCCGCCATTGCAAATCGTGAAGGGAGCATGCTTTGAGTGGAATGCCTCGACCTTTGGTAAACTACAGTATGATGATGGAGGGAATGCGCTTTGAAGTAAACGGCTTGACTTTGCATTGATGTAAGATTTCATAGTCTGACCAAAATGTCCCGTGACCGAATCAGCCAGTCCTGTTCCAGCCACACACACATGAAACACTGAAAGGAACTCAGTCATTACACAACTGGACCACCGTTTTCTTATTCCTCATTGGCATTACGTTCAATGTTTCATTTCATATCTATTTCCTTAAAAGGCCTTAAATATTAAGTGTACATTCAGAACAACACAATTTACTTGCAGTGAAGTTTGTTGTCCACCGAACAGCTCAGTAGCAACACAAGAACAAATTCTCGTAGTAACACGAGAAGCAGCAGCAGAGTTGTTTATAATTGCCACATACAGAAGAAATGTTGAAAGGAACTCGTTACACAAGTGGACCACCATTTTCTTATTACTCTTCGTCATTACGATGTTTCGTTTCATATCTGTCTCATTAAATGACCTTAAGTATAAAGTGTAAATTAAATGGTTTGCTTCATGAACACGATGACTTCTGTGAGTTTCTCCTTCATTGCAGTCCTTTGTCCATCCTGATGAGCCTTAGTGCTGAAAATAGATTTTAAACACTTGCTTGTGTTGTGGGAAGCGCTGCTACCAACTCAGCAGACTTCACAATTTCAGAAACTTGTTTTATGGCTTCCTAAGCTTCCAACTTAGATTTTCTATCTGTTTGTTCCACTTGCTTTAATGCGTCACAGAAGTCAGACTTGAAACTTGCTAAGCTTTTATCCACTGAAGCTGAAGTGTTAGATGTTTCCTCTAGCTTACGTTGCTTTGACCTTGCTTCATGGTCTTGTTGGTCCATCAGTTTATCAAAATCAGCTTCATCGCACTTACCCTCTGAATCTATTGGAGTCTGAATCTTGAGAAGATGCAGTAGTGTTCAAGCCCAAAATCCTTACAGCAAGGTCACAAAGCACTGATTTTACTTCATCTTGCTGGGTTTTAGATAACAGCACTCTGTTCAGTGTTCATAGGGTTGACATACACTCCAGCCAGTAGAATTTTACTGTTAAGCAGCTGCACTTCTGTTTGTTTCATTGAGTCACGCATTGTATTTGCAAGCAAACCACATGTTTGAGATAAAGAATGTTCTAATCTTTTCCACTCTTTCCAGAACATTCCAGGTGTGAGATCTTGAAATTTTTTTGTCACCTGAAAGGGAGCTTAACACTTTGAGAGCCGGAGTACGATATATTCGTATTTTGAAATCGGCCTAAAGCCAGCAGTTCTCAGTTGCAGTACCAATGCCATAGCTCCTCCGCTAATTGCACTAGAGAGCTGTTCAAGGGCTCAAACAGATCGGCCAGTCTTCTAGTCAGCACTCGAAAAAAAATTTTATGGTTGAGGGTTGCAAATTTTTTGTGAGTGACGTCATAAGTCAAGTAGGCTTTTGGGCCATTTTTGCTCATGTCACCTGGCCTAGGCCCAGCTGCTAGGCCAAAGTATTTCGCTGAAGTTTTCATTGGAAACTAGGCTCGAGTCCGAGTCTTTTGAGCTTTTGATCAACTTTCTAGCGTTTCTTGTTCAAAAGTTATGATCTAAAACAAACAAATTAATTAATTATCTAATTAACTAATGAGTCAAATATTTTTATTGCTTTAGATCATAACTTTTCAACCCGAAACCCCAGCAAGTCATCCAAAGTATTACAAGACTCGGATTGTAGCCTAGTTTCCAATAAAAACTTCAGCGAAATACTATCATCTAGCAGCTTGGGTCCAGGGTCAGGTGAAGGTGGCCTAAAAGTCCTCCACTTACGATGTCACTCACAAAAAGCCCACACCCCCAAACCAAAAAATTTTTCTTTGAGTGCAAACTACAAGATTTGTCGAGTCTTTTGAGCTTTTGACCAGGTCTATAGCGCTTATCAGACCGGAGAAATTCTTGCGTAAAGCCACATGCGATCAAGCTGTTTTTTGCGAACCGTTTGAATTAACCCAGGTGCAAAAGTGTTAACACTTCAACGTCTGGGTTAATTCAAGCGGTTCGCAAAAAACAGCTGATTTTGCACGTGGCTTTGAGTGGGAATATCTCTGCTCCTGTACTGGTTAGGGATTTGGCCGAAGCGTCAAAAGACGTGGCAAGTCTTGTAGTTTGCACTCAAAAAAAATTTTTTTGCTTGGGGGTTGCAGGTTTTTTGTCAGTGATGTCTTAGGTGGAGGACTTTTAGGCAACCTTGGCCCACTTTGCCTGACCTTGGGCCTCAACCGTTAGGTGGTGGTATTTCGCTGAAGTTTTTATTGGATTCTAGGCTACAATCCGAGTCTTTTGATACTTACGATGATCTGCTAGGGTTTCGGGTTCAAAAGTTATGATCTAAGTTAGTAAAAATGTTTGACTAATTAGTTAATTGGATAATTAATTAATTTGTTTATTTGAGATCATAACTTTTGAACCTTGTTCTTAAAGTTTCCAAATTTCAATAATCGGTTCTATTTGACTGTCTGCCACTATTTGCAATTGCAGCCCTACGCTTATAAATCTGATTAACTTTTACTATGTTAGCTGCAGTGTCATATTGTTTCAAGACATGCAAGCTGGGTGATGTATAAGGCTTAAACTGTATCAGTCTGTCACACTCGGCGATAAACTTCTAAACGTCACACTTCAAAACTTTAAAGCAACCATTTTGGAACCATCTACCGCACTGACTGTATTATGCTCAATAGCTACCGCATTTGCTTGTATATCAGCCGCACCCGACCAAACTTCATCATATGAAAAGCTTGTCTCACTTCAACCGTTTCTGCAAGTTCTACCATGGAAACAGGCTTGGTGGTTTGTAATAGCACATACACAAGCAAATACAACTACGTGACACATGTTTACTAGGGTATGCATGCTCTTCCACAGTTATCCATTATCACTCAAGAGAACCATCTGGGCAATGTCGATTGAGCAGTGACGCGTAAAGCAGTTGTAATTACTGGTAACTGTGTAAAACAGTGACACATAAAGCGGTTGTGGTTACAGGTAACACTAAGCAATGCGAACTGTCCCACAATAATTTTCTGTTTCAATAAAAGTTTTCAAAGAAATTGTACCATTTAAGCAGGTACAAGTGAGGACTCCTTAGGGATGCGGTGTTAAAAATGATTCAATTAAACCTCTGGAGTCGGATAAAAAATCTGACTCCGACTCCCACATTTCTTAGGATTCCGACTCCACCCACAAACCTCCAATGCCGCAACCCTGGAAACTAGGCTAAAATCCAAGTTTTGATACTTTGCATGACTTGTTGGGGTTTCAGATTCAAAAGTTATCAAAATAAAGCCACGTGCTTTTAGGCGTTTTTTTCGAAAATCCCCGAAAGCAGCTGGACGCCAAAGTGTTAAATGGCCTTGTTGGTTGAGTACATGCCACCCAATCTGGTAGACTGGGCTCGATTCCTGGTCAGGTCTTACCAAAAACTTGAAAAACGGTGCTTGTGACCTATCCAGCCTCATTCCCACATTGATGGGTGTATACAGTGGAACAGTTAATGCACAGCTTTGCCATTGATTCACCATTAGTGCAGCATTCACTACAAAAATAGTTGCATGGCCCATGGCACAAGCAAACAGAAATGGACGCTGCAGACCAATCATGAATCTCAGAAACGGAGTACAAAAACTGAGTGTAAACAAAAGTGAACTAACCTGACTCTAATTTTATCAAAATCTACCTAGCGGTTGCTGAGAGACAACTAGCAATTAGACGGTACCCCCATTTTCAGAAGAAATTCAAAATTTTGAAGACCAATATCTGAAACTACTGGTTAGATTTCCATGAAATTTGAAATTTATCCATTCTATGCACAACCTGCCTGCATACTAAATTTGAAGCAAATCGGTGATGGTGTTAATAAACGTAGAAAAAATTTGCATGATTTGGCATGAAATTATCCATTTGCATTGCATTTGCAAGTGATCGTGGCATAAAAAGACGTGTTTGGTTGTCTGGTGCCTACAAAAATATCGGAAATAGCCAGATGTTTCAGTTTATCTAGAATCATCTGTTCAAGTAGCCTTGCCTATTGGAATCTTAGTTTTATGCTTGTATTAAGGCTTTTGTTATCTTCCTTTGTAGGTGCAATCTGCATATGCCTGCTAATGGATAGTGTCCTGCATATATGTCCATATTCTTTGTCATTCAATCTAGTTTTATCCGCTTTTTTGGTTACAGTATGTAAATGTTGCTGTGTAGGTGATTACTGTCATTGCATGCTTGTTGATTTCCTGTAATTTCGTTTTGTTGTTGAGAATTGATTTCAGGATCAGTTTTCAACTTGGATTGTAAAATTACTTATTCTTCATAGCTTTCTCTGTGTATTTTGAATGGTTTGCAATGTACCCAGATCCAAGAGTAAGAGATATGAGTAGCAATGATGTCACCATCTTTAGCTGCTAAACTTTCTTGCTGTTAAAGAGTAAGAAGGCAGAAATCTAAGGAGTTGAGATATTTTTGTAACCAAGCGATTTGTCTTGGAGGCACATGTTTTTCTTGTGAGCAATCATCCATCAAATTGTATCCTTTGTTGAAGTCAGTGTTTTCAGTAGACTTCACTCATTCAATGTCTTGTCCAATACCAATTACCATACATGTAAGCTAGACATTTGGAGGGAATGGCAGTGCAACACAGGCTTAATAATTAGAGCTTAACCAATAAGACTTTATTGAACCAATTCTGCTATTTTTGTATTACTTAAACAACAGTTTGAAGATAATACAACGTATAATAAACCAACACACCAGAAAATGGGAATAACTCCAAGCTGAAGAAATACGTGAAAATGTTTGAATTTTTGCAAAAACAGAGTTAATAATCAAACTGTAATAGGTCTGAAAACACATTTTCAGCATATTCTCAAGCACAGTTTCTTTTCAGCATCTCAATATTGCCAATATATATCAGCGTAATCTTGCTACTATGATACATCGACATCGTTATATCAGCTGATTTGTATCGACATACCATTGTATCAGTCAAGCTCTGTTATATTAGTCTTGAGGTTATTGAGATGTTCCAGACTTTATCCCAGAAAATTTGGTAATTTTCGAAAAACCGTCACTTGTGCAGGCATTACCAACCAAATGCAAGAAATTTGCTGATTGTCATATTTTCTAACCAACATGACTAGCAACTTTCTTGCCCAAATCGTCAATTAATTTCACCAGTTTTTTGAGATATACTTTTATCAAAATATGTTATTTTATTATAAAGTTTTACCTGAAAAAGGGGACCTTGTTAAAGCAGCTGTCTGTAGTTTTAGGTAGGAGTGAAGGTGGGTAGCTCCATCCCTTTGTCAAAAGTTGATGGAAAAAGTGGTATCGGTGTGGGTGCTAACCAGTGTATGATATTCATGCCAAAGAAAAAGATATTCTTCTGTCATATTTGCAATTTCGTATATGGGATATCCTAAATGATGGAGGCAAATGTTTTTGGTGTACTTCTACAGATTTCTGTTTTTCATAGTGTTTAACTTCATTTTTATGTGTTTTAACAGCCAAATTAAAAATTTAGCTATGGAAGACACTAGTGGAAGTAGTAGTCCAAGTAGTTCTGAAAGCATAGAAATCGCCGATAATGCCATACCAAAGATTAACGTGAAGTTTGATGGTAGCACTTGGAAAAATATTCATTCGTCAAGTGGGTCTCAGACCGAATGTGCTGGTGGGTCGCAAACTGTGGAAGGATCAGGTTTGTTGCATTTTTGCTTCTGTTCAGGGTATTTCGTTCGTATATGCTGAATTTTCATGGATAAGTGAAGTACAGGGTGTCCATAAAGTCCTGCACACATTAAAAATTTTTATATCGCAAAAACCACATAAGGTAGAAACTTTACATTTTCGACAGTGAATTA
>JGI24158J21664_10006053_pt1 | contig 15897 bp, 10 predicted proteins | sample Ectturendosymbi3_FD_21664 | JGI IMG/M metagenome (IMG submission 21664)
TCTAATTACGAGGAGTTAGGTGAATACACGGATGAAACTTACGAGTTTCAGTACGCACTAATTTAGGTAATTGAGTTTCTGCTTTTTTATGTTTGGTAAAATTCAGCGACCGGCTGCCCACCACAACTTGGTTTCTTGAATGGCACGATAGGACACGATAGGCAGGTACGATAGGACACGATAGGACGATAGGACACGATAGGCAGGTACTAATTCTAAATTTTGAAAGTGATTTTTTCCCTCAAATGAAATTATCTTCTCTCCTGACAGTTCGGCTTGTCCGCACATGGAGATCATACGGTTATTGCAGTTTCAGCTAATAAGCATTCGCTGCTGCACAGGATTCTCACCTTTACATTCTTCTATGAGCATCGCGTATTGGTTGATTCCGGTCTCTCGCATTTCCAACTTTCCCAACTTCAAGATATTTTCGAGACCGTTCAGGGCAACAAGAATGATTCTTGCGTCTTGCGCGGCGAGCAAATCACACAAAGGAGGGATGCAGTTGTTTTCAACAAGGTATCTGATGCAGAATGAAAAACCAAAGCAAAGGTTTTATTGAAGGCAGTTGCGCCGTTTCTGGCATTAATGCTGGCAGTTTGGATATTCCACTTATATCTTTATCCACAGTGAATCTTCCAAGGTGGGAAAACCTGCGCACGCACGACCTTTCAAGGTACACTTTAGTGTCAAGCGCCGAAAATCACCAAGCAACCATCCCGTGAAACAACCCATTCACAACGTAAAATACACAGCATTAGGTCTGTAATGCTTCCGCTGTTATAACTGTCCCCATTAAGTAGAACCATTCTGCACACTGCCTGTCAGCGATGATACTTTCTTCTTTGAATTCAGCACGTTAGAACAAAAACGCAGTCGGTGCTGTTGTTATAAAGTAATAATCACATCAAAAACACACATTCAGCTCGAATAAATTTGGCTAGTACCGAATTTGTTGACCGTTGCCCCCGGACGTTGCGTTTGTGATGGCCCATGCACCCTCCTTTCTCGTCTTGAAATCGGCGGTATGCATGACTTCTATCAACTTGGGAAAGATGTTCGAGTCGATTGCCTGCTGGATCTGCTGCCTGAAAAACTCGTTGAATCAATGCATGTGCCTTGGCAGTCAGTTACAGCACCGTAGTCTCATTCCATTCGAACGAACGAGACGATTACGCTCAGCAGGTTAAATATATTCTCTCTGACAGTCACAGTGATTGATTCGTTGTCGTGAAAGCAGAATTTCGGTAAAGTGATAGTTTTAATTTTACAGTAGCGTTCAGACACGATCGAGTTTGACCCATTCAGTACATTTTAAGGACTCTATTGCTATAGTTTCAGCAAATAAAATTTCGTGCTATCCAAGACGCCAGTACAATGTGGAGAACACTTCCCTTCCGCGTCGCTTTCAACGCGTCGACGCACGCCATCCAAAGAGCCATGAACAACGTTTAAATATATAAATCCTGTTAGAACTTTGGGTGATACAATGAATGAGATATTGAATCAAGTTTGGCTGCACTAGGACAGCACCACTGTCAACGTTAAAACGGTTTGAAATATAACGCCACATCAAAGCGCTTGTGCAGCGCGTTATCCGATCGATATTGAACACCAGCACATCACCAGCATGCGTACAACAGGGTATAACGCCTTGGCATGAAGCGTTCATCAGCTTATTGCCAAAGCGATGAGCAGTGCGCTCCCACGGGAGTCAGTTGGACATTTTTCACACAGAAAGTGAAGAACCGGGTGCATAGAATTTGTGCGACTTTTACCTGTTTCCAGCGGTTATGTTCGATATCGTCCAACAGGCCTCCTTCTTTATGGAATCTTTGTTGATCGACAGAAGATGATTAATGGCGGGCAAAACCGAACAGTTCAAAATTACCTAAAAAGCACGAACAAACCGTCCAAGTGGCTTTTCATCAAAAACGCAGGCGTCATCATGCGCCTTCCCTAATGGCATTGGCCTTTACAAAATTTGGCAACACAACTTTTGGGCGACGTCGAAACGAGTTAATAGAACGGTGTTATTAGGCACGATTAAGGTCGCTGCTTATTTGACTAGCGCCACAACCATGTAATGCGCCCTTTTCCTGCAAAAAGTAAGGAGCATCATAATACTCAAGGTTTTTCTGTACGAACACTATTGACACCAATGCGTTTTTAAGACCGCACAGCGTGGGCTCGCTTGCAACACTTTTATTAAATTAAGTGAAAAAAGTAGAGCAACTTAAACGAACCAACCGGCTGAACTGCTAAAGGCGCCGATCGACAACGGTAAGAAACCTAGTAAACAGAACTTGGGTTTGGACTCAGTTACATCAGAGACTGTTACCTTCATTAAAATTGCTTGTCTCTGACAACGCAGTTTGGATACACTTCCGAACAAAGATGACATCGATTAATTATAATCATTTTACGGTAGATTTAAATCTAACTCGTTTTTGCTTTCATGACGAGCTAAGCTGCATGGTGTGCCTCTTTTTTGAAAAGATCACAATTTAAATAAAAAATGACAGCAGTAAAATTAATGAAGTCCGAACTAACTCTCACAGTCAAGGGTAGCTTTTTGAAGCTTTTTTGGTTGAAAGGTACAGGGTTTTATAAGACAATGGTGACAACACATACCCTCTCCTGTAATGGTTCGGCCATGTGACTAGAACGGCCAAAAAAGTAGGTGAATAAAGTCTTTGTGGCTACACTCATGACAAAGCGAAACAGGGGCTCTAGCCAAGGGCCAGGTGGCGCGATTACATCTCCGACCGTGCTTGGTCCCGTCTTGATGTGGAACCTCCAGAACTATCAGGAGTTGCTAATAACCGTGAGGTATTTCGAAACCATCTAGCTGCCTCTGCTTGTTTGAAATTGAATGAATAAAAAAGCCCAATGCTCGTAGGCAACCATCAACACGACTTCATTCAAAAAAATCGTTGCGTGTAGTGAAATCTCGAGAATATTGCAAGATCGGGACATCGCACGAACATAACCACGATGTTCAACACACTAGCATTTCTAAAATAGATTTTTTAAATAGCGTAGGCCAACCATGCGTTACTTTAAAATAAAAAACTCGAAACCTTAGCAGCATTCACTTAGCAATAGCATGTTGAAGGTTGACAATCAAATCTTTGTCAAACACTATTGATAGCAAATCTCACAGACTTATAAATAATTTTATCCACGCAGAGTGGTAACCTTGTACGAAGAAATAGCACCAAAACAATCTGAGCGAGTATAAATGGAAAACCAACTGATGAAATAAACCTTGTTTGGGTTCGGTAATTGCTTCTCGCGAATAACTTTCGTTTGCAAAATGCTAGCTCCCCCTCTTGTCAGAGCACACAGTAGACACAATACACAGGGCGTTCCAAAAAAAACATGTCATTGTGCAATTCACTAACATATGGAAGATTTGTAAACGATTATAGTGTTTCGGGTAAAGCGTTGATGGGCGGATGCAAGGCGAAAGTTCACGCACAATGCTGCCGTTGACTTTCACTGTCACCACTGCAGCATTCATAACGAAAGTACCCGCATGACCCTGACGCAAGCAAGCGGAGATGATTGGCGATGACCACTCGTGACATTCCGGAGTACGAAGCAAGTATAGTGAAACTGAACGTGGTTTAAACAAATGAAGGTGGTTGCAGGCTGGCTGCAAGATACGGAAATTCTGTTGATGTCAAAAGGACTCCGATCAAAAGAACAGTGGCTGCTTTTGACGTTTTATGCTTGGCAAAGTTAAGATAGGACGGCACGCAAAGAAATACTTGCACAGAAATGACTTCTTCACGCCAAGATTTGAGATTATGTATGTTAGAACGTGCAACGAAATTGAGCGGCGCTAAAAACTCGTTTTAACAGCACAGCTGCCACATAGCAGAAAAGAGACGTAGGACATGGCAATGTTACTCTTATTGAGCTCTTAACCGAATTCCGAGAACATAAAACGTTTGAATTTTCCAAACCTAAAACGAGCATTTCACCAAAAATTGAAATATCCGGTGAATTCCTTGTTTAAACTCACGTCTTACAAAAATGCCCAACTTCCAATAAATTTTAGAGTATTGCTTTTTTTTTGGACTCTCGCGAAATCTTATGTTAGCCAAGTGGCCCTGACACAAAGGCAGTTCCAACCCCAGTCCATCAACACTTTTACAGTGATGCGAGTTGCACGAGACCAAGAACACTTTGGACGGCAGGTTTTATAGACTACGGCACATAAAGACGAACAACTGTTATGTGCCGTAATCTGTAAAACTAAACAATACCCAAGGTAATTGTACGTGTCGCATCATTTTTTACAACACTGCCCAAGTGTCCAATGCCCATACGAGAGGTTAAACCCAAACGCTACCATTCAGCGACCTTGCAGTGACCAGTTGTTTTTTTGTCGGTCAGAACATTTGAAAATATACGCTAATGAACACTGTTATGACGAGTTTTACTACAACTGTGAGACAAATGACAGAAATGTTTCAGTGACCAATTTGTCTCAGCAAAAAATGACCGGAACGTCTTAGTGAAAAAAACTAGGTGCCCAGTAAACGAAACCTGTTTTTTTTGCTGAGACATTTCGGTCATTTATCCCTTAAAAGTAATAAAACTCAACGCAACAGTCGCTAGGCTATATTTTCGGACATTATGACCAAATTGACTCAATTTTTTTGTTCATTTCAAAAACATTTCGGTCTAAGACCGAAAAAAAAACTTGGTGACAACATTTTGCGAAGCAGCAATCGCTCCTCTCAAATCTTCACTCGGCAAGACGCTTGCGGTTGCAAGTTTTGCTTACCTGTGTCTGCACGTCGTCGCCCGTGACGATGTTTCCAACGGCGCGGAGTGCACTGGACACCACAGCGTTATGATGGTGCATCAATAACTCGACCAACCTTCGGCACACCCCGCTACGAAAACAATTCCGCAACGTTAACAACGAAACTACTGACAACGGACAATGTAAAAAACCACCCCGTTTCGTTTAAAAGCCTCCTATCTCATGTTAACTTTGAAAGAATTCGACATGCCCCGTTCAACAAAACCCGGGTAAGAGAATCCAGTAGCAAACGAAACGTGTGCAGTAGTGGGGTATATGACAAAAACAAAAGAAATTGTATATAGTAGCAGACGACCAGACGTGCAACCACGATGTATTACAGTCGGCAATCCTACCTGTCGATAACCATTTGTATCTTCTCGTTTGGTCCATCAGACAGATAAGACAGCGCCCAGCACGTATCGGCAAGGACATCCGGTTCTTCATTGAAAAGAAGGCGAGCGAGCACGGGTAGGCACGGCGACACCTAGATGAATTAATGCTGTAGCTTTCTGGCAAAAAGTTTGATTCAGCACGACGTATGGTAACATACTGCCGTTGTGACAATTACTACGCGATGAACAATTACAAACCTTGGCGAAATCCGGCGGAGGATTTTTGCCGCGACAAACATTTGAAATAGCCCAAACAACATTTCTTAGCATGGACAATCGCGTACTTGTTTGAGCCAACCTGTAAGCAAAAACAGGCGAGGATATTCCCGGAAGATTCATGAGTATTTGTAGTAATATGGAACAAAACTCACCGTGCTGTATAAAGTTTTGAAACCAACATGAGACGCACACGGTGCAGTGCAATAAGCTAAATGCATTTTAAACTAATCCAAAATCAACCACTTTACGGCACTAGCTCAGCTGCTCCACGTTGATGTGGTGCACACTGCATTACCCCCACCGCCCTGAGGATATGAACTCAAAAGAATCGCAAGTCACTTGATAACAAACATGGTTAGAAGGATTTAAAAAAATTCTCCGAGTATTTTTGACAAATTTTGTTCAACTTCTCCCAAACCTCACGCAATAGTGGCTCAAGCCACAATTACAGAGACACAGTTTGTTCCCCATTACCAAAAAACACTTTTATCTTTAAAACTCACACATTTTGCCTTCATTTTGATTCCACTTGCCAATCGCAATACTCCAAATACTTATTGACTTTTAACAGCTAACCTATAGTGTGTATTACGCTTTTTATTTGACTACGATTTTAAATAGATTTTGCAGTGCAAGCAGACACAGGAATAACACATACAGAAACAAACCTTATATCAACCTACGCACAAGCAACAGATTCACAGCACCCCAAACAGCACCCTGTTGTAAGCTACTTTCAATCAGTGTCCCTCTGCAATCGCACCAAAATATGCACGGCTCATAACAATTGCTTTGTTAATGTATGCAATAGTTGATACTACTGTGCTAACTGATCCTGGATAAATTTTAGTCACGTGGCACACTGTTAGCTTCACAATAACAACTACTTACTGTATGAGAGGGGCAACAATTCCACAATTTATCACATAATCTCTACACTGGGCACTGTCTCCTGCAATGTTCCCAAGAGCCCACACAGCCTGCAAAAGTTGCATTGTGTTACGCTACACTTGTCAACTAAACGCCAAAATGTACAGCATTTCCAAACTTCTGTTTTATAATATTTTGGAAAAACTCAAAAGATACCCAATTATACTTGAAGCAGAAACCTTCGCATGTGCACACAGAAAGCCACATACTACTATGCACCAAATAAAAAATTATCCAAATGTGGCTCAAAAAATGTTTTACTAATACTTTTCAAACTTAGAACAACATTCAGTATTTTGGACATAATTTATACCTGTTCCCTCACTTCATCATGAGGAGAAGACAACAAAGATATAAAAACAGGAACAGCGTTAGCTTCAATCACCACCCTGGTCTGGAAGTTATTTCCAGAGGCTATGTTGGTGAGAGCCCACGCAGCCTCAAACTGCAATGTTGGCTGCTCTGACATATTGAGCATCTTCACGAACTCAGGAACAAGACCTGTTTGGATTACTTCATCAATTGGTGGACTGGGTTCTATAAAACATAATGTAATATAAAGGAAAATGTAAGATTCTATTGCTACATAAACTATTTTCATAGAAAAACACCACGCTGTACCTTTTGAAAGTAGTTTGCGAAACTTCTGTGTATGTACAAATTTTTGCTCCAAAGTTCCATTTTGAACAGCTTCAATCATCTCAGCAGTGATTATTCCTTCACCTGCAATAACACTTACGATGATTGACGATTTTTTTTCCAGCATTGTATATATTCAATTAAACTTTTTCAACACAAGAAAACAAGACTACATTTTTCCATAATAAACGAATTTAAAGTCAGTATGATAACCCCGTTAAATAGGATACACTGCACTCAAGATGTTGACAGTGCCAGTGCAAGCTTCAAATTTGCTTGTTTAAGCCATCACTTTGTGTAGGTTACTTGGTAGTTGTTGAGTTTTCAGGGTTCTAGTACATGTGTTTGTTTCTACTATTGTTATAATGTCAACATTTTGCCAGTAAGTTTTTCTTGCTGCCTGTGCAGCACGGAAGATGCATTTTAACACCTGAAACTAGTTTCCCTGTAAATAAATTGCAGATAGATTCGCTTGCATCACTCCTGTGGCTTATTGAAAGGTAGATATGTGCAATTTCAAATCATTGCAGAAGTATGAGAAAGCAGAAACATGCAGGCAGATTCCTCAGAAACTTGCCAGCAGGCTAGAGCTTGTGTTATTATATACTACTCATGACAAAACTGATTTTCAAAAACAAAACAACCATTTGCTTAGATTTTTGTTAGAAATATATGCTATATAAAAAAACACCTTCCTGAGTCCATGCTTAAATCCACTTTCAATACAATCCTTTTTGCCAACACCAACATTAAAACCATTTCACAGTGGGGCCAGCCTGAGCAAATATGAATAATTTTTCTTTGATTTAATATGAAAAATATACATGCTCTGCTCAGCATGTGCCAACTTGACTCAGAAAAATATTTTTTACATCTAATACAGAACTACATAACCTTACTCGGCTTGAACTGAGTTATCAACAGACATGATTTTAAGATTCTTGGAGCGTTTGCAACAGAGAACATAAAGAATTTAACACAAGTACAGCATTATACATACACATGCCAGTAGTTTTTATAGTACGCTGGATAAAGCTTCAAGTTTCAATGATGCAGTAGTTGGGCCTAACCAGAGCAGGCCCAACAAAGTTACCTATATAGTTGGCCAGCAGTAGACCAAATCTGCACTGGCATTTTTGGAACTGATGTTGCATTTGGTTAATTAATTTTTATTATGAAATGGTGGTCCTGCTATCAATGTATTAGTGCTTTTTGATGTGTTTGAAATAACTTGCATTGTCTGTTAGCTAAAATATTTGTTATTTTTTATTACTCTTTCGGAGATTAGCTCATTGTTTAGTTTTATTACACTGATCAGTGCTGTCAGTCTCTATGCATGCGTTTTTGCTTAGGTGCTTATCAAGCAAGTGATGTAGATGTTTAACCTATTGTATGGGTTAAAACAATAGCTGGTTGTAGTAAAGGGGCTGGTATTATTTTCATCAAATCACAATTTAAGAGGAAACATTGCTTGCAGGGAAGATGTAGGAAGTTATCATTTTATTCTAAGTGCTGTGCCATGTACTAACTATGCAAGATTTCCTGTGCACACTTGCTTGATAAGTAACAAATGTAGTTTTGTAAACAAATTGCTCATGAAGAGTTTTTAGAATACTGTGCAAGTGATGAAACAAAAAAGTTCCCAATTTTACAGGCTGCATAAACTTGAAAGAATAACCCAAGTTTGCTTTTGCTTTTCTCATAGCATAGCCAAATAAGACCTTATTTTTGATGAAACTACTTGAGCAATCATAAACTGCAAGTATGAGGCACGTTCTCATTGCATCCTTTATTCATTGTGTGCCTATTGATAGTTGCTAAAAACAACTGTTAAAGTGAATTACCGTACAATCATGCTCTAATCTGCAAATTTTCTTTGCAGTAGTTGAAAATGCATTAAATTTTTTAAATCTAGACATAGCTAGCCTACTCTGCAATGTAGACATACCACATGTCTTGGTGTGACTAATCCAGTCCAGGCCCCAGTATAGATCAGCATTAACAGTCATCGGCAATACATCTTTACCTTAAAAACTGTTTTTGATGATATATTAAATCTGCATTGTTTACTAACCTGTGGTGGAATGGACCATATCCACTTGTACATTGTCACCTGATGCTAATTCCTCTTCATTCAGAGTCACATTTCTTCGTTTAAACACCTATAAATAAATTAAAACAAAGTCCACAACTTTAAACTAATCTAAAACACAAAAGACATTTACTTTAAATGTTTACCACCATTCTTGAACAACAATGACAACTGATACTTTATATATTGTTGGTGGCAAAATTTTTCACCGTAAGCTTGCCTTTGCATTCACTGCAGCACACTTGGTATTTCAGGGCTTAGCCAAGTTGTTACATAACCATATCACTTCTTCAATAATATCACTTATAAAATCCCACTATTAATGCATTGTTTGGTATTCACCTGTCACATGTGTTGCAGCAAGAGTCAGTCATTAAATCTGGCAGACCAGATGAAGCCTATGAATGAACTTAGTTCTTCCAGGCCGCCACACACTGCCACAAATGTGTTAAAATACAATGGTACAGTCAACTACTCTTGGCCTAGACTTCATGTTTTCTGCGACATCTGTGAACTGCTTTGTGCAATCAAAGCATCACAATATGACAAAAGTAACAGCTTTACAAACAAACTTAATTTTGAAAGAGAAGCACAGAAAAGGGAAAGTTGTTGAATGATATAGCTGTTTACCTGATGAGTTTTCAATGCTAAAGAGAGTTGCCTCTGCTGCGGCACCAATGTATGTATCAACTAATGCTTGGGAGAAAACATTTTTTAAAATGATATTTGCAAAGTTCGCACATTGGGCAAGATTGACTGATGAACATATGAAAGTTATTCTCTTGGTTGGATGCAGCAAATACTGATGATCTCTTGTAAGCTAAACTACACTTTCATAAATCTCACAAGGCTTTTTTGCAACTAAGCTACACTAAACAAATTGGTTTGTTGTCTTTGATTTGTCTGTTGTTCTGTGTTGGTAAGAAAACTATCGATTGCGTTTTTTTACGTTTGTATTAACTGTATTGTACTGTATTAGACAAGTGGGTATTCAATCCGTGATTGGCAGTTATCACACTTGGTTCTTTGTGAAAAACGTTTGGTAATGACTATGTTACAGCATTATGGCTGGCATTTTGCTGCAACACACCTGTCCCTGAATTGCGTACAATTTGAAATCACAATGCACTGGTTTCCTTCAAAATATTCAGATTTAAACTCNAGTCATANAAACAAATATTTCTGTCTCATTTTGATTAACACAAAACGTTTAATACTCTGGACTAATACATCTCATTTTCGCATTGCTGTAATGTAGAAAGCAAAATTGGTTTGTTAATTTTATCTATCAATTTACTATGAGCGTATAAGATGCACAACCCTCTGTTGAATTTCAACATATTAAAATGGTATCTCATGAAGGTCTTTCACAGTATATGTAGGCATTGGTCTTTCATGGTATATTGTGTAAAAAATTGATCCAAACACTACAGCTGCACAGAACTCTAAATATTTTCAGATGAACAAACTCCATGCCAGTGCTTGTGTGACTTAGTTCACTGACAACATCTAAGATTTTTGAAAAAACAATCAACAACAACTCCGTGTTATTCACATGCTAGGTTTTTTGGTAATAGACCAAAACTTTTTTTAAATGACTGAAAAAAAATTCAGCCAATTCTATCAGAAATATAGAATGAGTGCTACAGCGAGTTATGATACTACTGTGGTACAAATGACCAAAATGTCTCAGCTAAATAAAAGCAGTTCACATGTTTCACAAAATGACTTCTGATTTTTTTAAACTTGACTTCAGAGACAAAAAGTTTGGTCATGAGACTGAAGTTATACTATGTTTTTGCAAATATCCAATATAATTTTTAATATATATAGTATGCAAACTCAACACTGTATATAAAGTCTCTGTATTCTTAGATCTGTGTGATGTATTTTATGCAATCTTTTGTTTCTACATTTGTAGTAATAGTAATAAGCCCCAAAATTTGTATTGTACAGCAGCGGTTAAACATTTTCTGTGAATTTTAGTAACACACATACATTTTTATCAGCGCACACATATAAGCTTTGCCATACAGCATTCATACGCATCAGAAACAGGCCTGTAACCAGCTTGGGACACCAGGAGGGGAGAAGAGCTTTCAGAGAGGAGGCCAAATTTTTTAAACAATGTCCAATAGTTTCAAACTATGTCCAACTCATTTTTCCAGGAGGGCAAACATTTTTCCAAGGGAGGATTCGCCCCTCTCTGTGTCCCCCTGGTTACAAGCCTGATCAAGTATAACATGTAAACAACTTAGGAAAGAAAATGCACAATTTATTTATCACCTCTGCTTATTTATAGACAAAATTGCAGTTGGCTATCTTCTTTCACATATGTACAAACAAAATAAGATTGGCTATCCTCAACACCTTTGGCACCAGGCTGTTTTTACCTTCAAGACCCACATGAGCCACTTACAAACCATCACTTTGCAACATCATAACTCACCTGCTCATTATGCTGGAGGCTGTTCAAATGCTTAAAAGATGCAGCATGTCTTCTAGATTGCATTTTAAAAAATGAAAAGTTTTGGATTTGTTTTTTTTGTGGTTGTCATCAAAAGTGGGGCAGGTTTTTGGCCATTTTGGCTCAAGTTACTTGTCCCTGGGCCCCAACCGCTAGACGGAATTTTTTGACTTAAGCTTTTATTGCAAAATTTTTTGACTTAAGCTTTTATTGGAAATTAGACTAGAATTCAAGTATTTTGAGACTTTGATTGGCTTTCTAATGTTTCTGGTTCAAAAGTTACAGCTTGAAAACAATGAAGTAATTATTTAGTTCAAGGGAATTAATTAATTACACAGGTCTACAATTTTAAATGAATTTCATGGGGGTTGGGGTTTGAGAGCGTTTTCATGGTAATTTTGGGGTTCTTTCAAAACTGTTGTCAGATTCTCCCTATGCGGTCAAGTTTTTGAGCTATTTAATATATTAATTTATGCAGTTGTAGCATTTTAAGCATACTGCTGCATAAGAGGGTTGCACATTTCGTGATTTGTTAAAGTGGCTAACATGTTATTTAAGCACTAGTGACTTCTTGTGATAACTGTGATTTGTAAACTAGCTTATGAAGAGCAATGTGCAACACAGCAAACATGCAAAGAGTTTAAGCAAACACAAAACTTCAGTTAGTGTATACTGTATACAGGGCTGCAGAAAGTGTGGAAATCGGGAAGGAGCTTCTTGGGAAATTGTACATGCTCGCAGGTAATTAATCAGCTGCAAGTCAAGTAAAATCAAATGATATGCTGAGAATTGCAAGAAAACCATAAAACGGACTGTATGAATTTTATCGCTCAGTCACGGTGGTCCAATACCTCACCTTGTGATGCAACGGTTACCCCTACCTAACAATGGTGGTCTAATGCAGGGTTGCCAATTTGGCATTTTGAAGCCAAATTTCAAAATTCAGACTTTTTTTGATGCACTTGGCTTTATTTGCAAATCAAAAATACCAGTCAAAATCTGGCTTTTTCTTTTCTATTTTTTTCAGTTTGAAAGGCTTGGCTCTGGCAAAACGTTGTCTGAGCTACTGCACATATTCATTACAAATCTCTTTTGACGTGAGTCTGTGACCATGCAGGGTGCAAAGAATATTGCAGGGATTTTACTGTTGCCCTAAAAATTTTCGATGTATTTAATAAGAAACAACTGTACGACAGTGTATTTACGGGGAAAGAAAATGCTTCTAATAATAGGAATTGCATTTCATCAATGTTTCTGACGAGTTTTAATATCTATTTTTGTTTGGTTATACATGTTTTACATGTAACCTATTTGTCTTAGGACTGCTACCTGGTTTATTTTGGCTTGTTTTGAGACAAGGTCAGGATTTTTTGGTGAACCTGATTGCGTGTTGTAGACTCATAATGGCGGCGGAATCCTGTTAGTTTTAACACTTTGACATCCGAGTTAATTCAAGCGTTTCGCAAAAAACAGCTGGATCGCATGTGGCTTTGCACGAGAATATCTCCGCTCCTGTACAGGTTACGGACCTGGTTGAAGTATCGAAAGACGCATCTTGTAGTTTGCACTTAAAAAAAAATTTTTGGTTGGGGGGTGCAGGTTTTTTGTGAGTGACGTCATAAATAGAGGACTTTTTGGCCACTTTGGCCAACATAACCTGGCCTTTGGCACCAACTGTTAGACGGTAGTATTTCGCTAACGTTTTTGTTGGAAACTAGGCTACAATCCAAGTCTTTTGATACTTTGGATGACCTGCTGGCGTTTCGAGTTCAAAAGTTATAATCTTAAGTAATAAAAATATTTGACTAATTAGTTAATTAGATAATTAATTAATTTGTTTATTTTAGATAACTTTTGAACCAGAAACGCTAGAAAGTCGATCAAAGGCTCAAAAGACTCGGACTTGAGCCTAGTTTCCAATAAAAACTTCAGCAAAATACTTTGGCCTAGCAGTTGGGCCCTAGGCCAGGTAACATGAGCCAAAATGACACAAAATCTACTTCACTTATGACGTCAGTTACAAAAAATCCGCAGCCCCCATGAGTACAATCTAGCAGACTATCTGATTCGTTTGAGCCTTTGAACAGCTCTCTAGCGCAATTGGCGGAGGAGCTATGGCATTGGTAAGGTAACTGACAACTGCCAGTTTTAGGCCGAAATCGAAGTACAAATATATCGTACCCCGGCTTTCAAAGTGCTAATATTGTCTACTATGATGACACATGTAGTCAGAGGACATTGAAGTCAACACGTCCTTAAAACTACGTGTGTTTATGCAAGCCAACTTCATTGCGTTAGATAGCAGATTGGACGGTGGCACTAGCATCAGCTGGAAGCTTTTGAATACATTCAGATTGTTAATACTTGTCTGTACATGGTATTGCATTCCGAATTCTATTCTGGAATGTAGTGCCATTCAAAACTGCTCAACTCATGCCCAAACCAGTGTCCACTCACAACAAGCTAGCTTTAACACCGTCTGAATATCGTTCTGTTGGTCGGATGGGTCAAAAACTGATTTCGCCACCACTGAACTGGCCGCAACAATCAACGTTTGAAACACGACACCATTCTGGAATGGCATTACACTTAAAGCTAGAGCTTAATTTTTTTGAATGAGCATAAAATTGCTACAGCATACATTACAGGATGCCAATACCAAAACTAGCACTTTTTACCCGGGATTTTTTATGTTTGTTCCAGACATTCGTTAGTTATTTATTACGAACATTTACTCACACACAGTCGATGGTAATTCTTAAAGCTGACTTTTGCATCTTTGGCTTTGTGTATGATGAAGCAATAAGTATAATTCAGTGTAGGCAGCACAAAAATCCCAATAATTTGGGCTACAGTGTTTGCTAAAGACAACGCTGTGGGCCTTCTGCTGCAGAAAGTAACACAATATGCAAAACAAGCTTTAACACGATCAAGTTTGTAGCAAAAATGATCAACTCTTGCCCAAACTAGCATCCACTCACAACAAGCTCACTCTGGTAACTGTGCACTCACACCCAAAAAATGCATGCGTAGAATATTCACTCAACAGAAACTTTTAGCACTGTCTGAATATCGTTCTACAGGTCGGATTGGTCAAACACCGATTTCGCCACTATTGAACTGACTGCAACAATCAACGTTTGAAACAAGACGCCACAATCACTTCAAATGCTGCACCACTAGCAAATTAAAACCACTTTTCTGAAAATCGCATGCAGCTTCCAAACACATTTTGTGTGGCTCTCAGCAGTCTTTCAATAAAACCAGTAGCGAAACCAGGCCAAAAATTTATGGGGAACCAATAAAATTGGGAGTCCAAACTGTTAACACTATTTTGTTTGGGATACCGCCTCTCAAAGCACAAAACGACCATATGTTCTAAAAGTTAAGGGAGAAAATGGCTCCACTGGCCCCCAATGGCTATGCCTATGAATAAAACCTCTAATATTTTGTGTAATAGACTTCGTTCTGCAATAAACAAAACATGTGAATTGACTTGCGTTAGAATTTTTAGTGCAACTCTCTTACAAAATCATAGGTCTGGATTCGTCTTCCTTCAGCAAAAATGTTGAGGACCACTGGTTTAAACTGTGCATGAGCTGCAGGAATGCCATGATTATGCGACTTGAGAATAGGAATTCCTCGACCCTGCTGTGCGAGTTACGTACCATCTTGACATAACACACACATTACAGATTATTAAAATTTATTATCCATAGGCTATCTTTAGTTTGGTGTCTAGAAGTCTCTCAAGGGTCTACAAACCACAATTTGGTTGGTCATTAGAAACCGTGCTACGGTTTTCTAAATGCCGGCACTTGTTGCAAAGCTTCATGTAAGCAGTCCATATTACTTAAATAGATTTTCTAAAACTCTAATGTAGTAAAAAAATTACTTGTAAATTGAATAGTGCCCATAAAATATAAAGGGCGTTAAGCAAGGATTAGGTGTGAGAATTTGCTACTTCGAGGCAAAGATTTGCCGCTTCCATCGGTTTTGCAATCCTTCAGTATCTCGTTTTTGCGTACTGAGCGGTAGCATGGTACACTGCGGTGATGCAAGTGTTTACACGTTGAATGTGAACCGATTCTAGTTGGATGAACGAGGCTCTTGAGTGCAACATTTTGAAGAAACCAATTTCCTTTTGCAATGTCATAAAGGGGCGATCGTCTTCAACTTGTGGCCCACAGGAAATTTCAATAAGATTCCTAGGAAATTTACATTTTTTCAAGCCCTGACTGTATACCGTATTTACTCGATTGTTAGCCGCCCTTGATTGTAAGCCGCCCTTGATTGTAAGCCGCATGAGATAGATTTAAAAATTTAATGTAAG
>JGI24158J21664_10006054_pt1 | contig 15897 bp, 10 predicted proteins | sample Ectturendosymbi3_FD_21664 | JGI IMG/M metagenome (IMG submission 21664)
TCGTGATCACGGTGAGTTTCAAGAAAGGGAAAACTGACTTCCAACTTGTGGTGCATTGGGCTCAAGGCATCACCAGAAACGAAGACATGGAATTGCTGGAATCAATACTCAACCTTCCAATTACCTGCGATGACGGAAACACCCAACTTCCGGTTTCAGTTTGGCCTTTGATGAAGCGTTGCAACCAAAGTTTGGGATACGACGTCGTTGCCTTGGCCTTTGCTTTAAGCCAGAACTTTTCCCAATCCCTGTGTTTGCACAAGTATGAAAGTACTGACATAGAAAAATACAGAGATTTATTTTATTTACATATTCAAGGTGTTGAAGGTGTTACATCGCCAGAGGAGTTAAAGAAGATACTCAGTAAGAAGCTATCAAGCAAAGAAACATTTTAAAAATCAACAATTTGTAGGGCTTAATATGAAAATTACTGGAATAAAAACTTGTTATTCAGTTCAAGTAATATGTCTCGCTACTGTGCATGTTTTAACTGACAATTACGCATTCAAATATCAGCATACAATGTAGCCATTAAAAACAGTTTTGGATTGGAACTACAACAGCAGAACCACGAAAATGCGGGGATACGAAGAAAGTTGATCTCCAACAGCATTGCAAACTGATCTTTTGATGGGTGATCTTGAGTTTTGTTGGTGAAATACCAAACAGTTAACAAAATTCCAAAGCGTTAACAAAATTCAGCATCCAACAGAACCGATTTGAGGTTGGTTGTTGGCCAAAATGTGCTGGTTGTTTTTTACACATTAAAGTGTTTGTGTGAAAAAAAAATCTGCTTTATGACGACATGCTTTAAGAAGGAATGACAATTTTGGAAAATGAGTGAAGCCACGAACTTTGAAGCAAAACAGCTTTATAAAACTAAGGCGGTATAAACTTGACAAAGCTTTACAAAATTAAGGCGGTATAAACTTGACAAGAGTTTTAAGGATTACTATACGTAGAAATGTGTACGACCTAAAGTAATTACTGATCTACCAAGCATGGAACAACATCATTAACAGCAAGTGATTTGGAAACAAGAGATTGTGTTCGGCATTGCATTCTTTCTCAAAACATTTTTTGAGCTATTTGCATAAGAAACTTTTTTGATGGTGAACTATTTTCAAAGGCAATGCTGGCATAACTGCAAACGTTTTACGCTGAATTACAGTATAATGCCGATCATCAAACAGCAATATTGTTTCTTCTAAGTGCATAATTTGACACTTGTCTCATGTTTTTCGGATTCTTTTCCCGGTTTTTCTCTGAATATAGTTGAACCTGAAGTTTGAGTAAGCTATACAAATCTAAGCACGACAGAGATTCTAAAACACGTTTCCTCGGTCCAAAGTTTTAGCAAAGCTTGTACGCTGTAGTACCTCATACGGTTTCAGATTAAATTTCGCAATTTCAGACTTATTTCTCACACAGACAAACGCCACGTCACACGCCGCACAAACGATATTTGGATTTTACCCTTGAAAATAGCTACGTCCATACTGTACCACTTCGTAGTTTGAAAAAGAACTACCTTCTTGATAGGCCTTAAATTAAAATTTAAATAATGTTCTTGAGTGTGAACCAAAGTTTCTCATCATCAAAGCTTCAGCCTGTTTAAGTTCACTGACTTGTTCTGCAGTCGTGTAGCCAGCCGAAAAGTTGGGGTAGGCCAAAAAGTTTGGGGGGGCCAAAATGTTTGATTTTAGGCGATTGACACTATTTTGTTTATAAGAACGCCTCTCAAAGCACAAAATGACTATATTTTCTAAACGTTTGGCGAGGCATGGTCCCGTTGCCTCCTCTGGCTACGCCTATGTTCTGTTATAGGGCTCAACTGCAGTCTGTTATAGCAAGATAGAAAAAGCATATTTGGCACAACTCAAAGAGGTTAATACTGTAAAATGCGCATAAAAAGGATGGGTGCGGAAATCTCTACATGTGCTTCTCTACCAGTAAATAATAAGATCTCACCCGAAAAAGAACCTTTTTTCCCCTTATTTGCGAAAGTGTCAACTTTTGCGATGTGTTGCGGAAGTACTGTTTTTACTTCAGGAACTGTAAAATATCTTTTTAAAAACTTTTTGCAGTGACATCATTCACAAATAGTTCTTAGAAACTTTTGCGTACCATCCTTCTTACAACATTAGGGGAAAATTCTGAAACATCAGATTAACTTCTATTATTCTGCACATGACTTCTAATATATTCTTCTTTCAATATACCGTATCACAGATTAAAGTCTGGATTTATAGGAAAAAGATACCAGTGCATGCAAACGAATGTATTTAGCAAAATATTGTACAAGAGCAATCAAACCGTTTTTTAAATCCGACTAACTTCAGTTTTTTTTTAAATCTAACTCGCTTCATAGATGGTGTTCGTAGACCTTGTTGTAAGAAACCTTTGCTCTACTCCCATGAATCAGCAAAATGCAGACCAAAAGCGTTTTAGGTTTTCTCCATACTTTCAGCTCTCTATCGAGCAAAACAAACACATCTCTTCATTTAGATGCATTCGTTGCAAAGCGTGTGCTTATACTTTGTAAAGGTTCGTGACGTGCCATAATTTCAAAATTTATCGTATCACTTGTCGTTTCATTTATTACTGTATCGCTAAGGTCTGATGATTGGCGAGTTGAACGCATATTAGGGCACTGTGCGGCTTCTTCGACTGTTTTTCGCTTCCCGCCTGCAGCTGTTTCTACAGACGGTGATCTTGTTGGCGGAAGCAGCAATACAAGTGTTGAAAAGAGACTTGAAGAAAGCAACGCAGCCAATCAAAAAGGCACATTCGCAAGAAAAACTATTTGCACGTGCAGCAAAAAGACAATAAATTCGTAATTTAATTGCAAAATCTGTTCCTAGACATGTCCGGCTGTCCCATCTGCTTTTTGGTTTTACTAGTTAACGCAGTTGATTTTCAGTTGATCTAACACCTACAGAGTCGGTCGATTTCGCTTTAAATCCCGCGTGAGGTACGTTTCTTGCGTCACTTCTTCCAAAAACTCACTAGGCAATTGAGCTAGAGAGCTGTTGAAACACTCAAAAGATGCAGCGAGTCTTCCAGTTTGGATTTTAAAAAGTTGGAAAGTTTTGTACTTCGGGGTTTTGTGGGTGGCTTCATTAGTCGGGTAGGTTTAGAATTTTTGGCTGAGGCCACTGGTTCCCAACCACAAGAGCCAAATTCCTGACTCAAGTTTTTAAGGGAAACTAGATAATAATCCGAGTCTATAGAGCTTTTAACTAACAATCTAGCCTTTTTGGTGCAAATCTTATGGTAAAAAAAACAAATTTTGGCAAAAAACTAAGAACTGATTTTTAACCAAAATTTTGGCCTTTTGGCCATAACTTTGTAACTCTCAACGATTAGCATATCATCCTTTCGGTAGTTGGTATTGTATTGTGTAACGACGTCGCTCCGACACGCAAAACGCTAGAGTTTGAACATGCATTGCAGAAAAGAGGAAAACACAAATACACGAAAGAAGAGGAGGATACATACATTGCGGCAGTATAGAGTATACGCTTGATGGCGTTAATGCATTTACTGCACTTTGATGAAATTCAAGCTTTTAAGACACATGCATGAATGTCGCCATCATGATTATCATAATGTAGAAATGCGATGACTTCCAAATACATCGATATATACAGTAGAATTCTTGGACGAGAAATGCACTAGCACTTGGGTACAAATCACACGAAAAATATTCAGGTGTTGGGAGAACGTTTGGGCCAAGGCCGCATACTGCCGTCACTGTTTTTCTGTACAATTACAAACAAGTTTTTCAAATGTTCAGTTGGAACAACACAGGTTGTTCTAGAACTCAGCCATTGTCCCATTATTTTTAACGTACAATTGCAATACACATGTAGGCATTTGGAGTATAAAGAAATCGGTGAAATACTTCAGCGTGATCCCTTCACTCATGCAAGTTTCTTTAAAGAGTCTTTTGCATCTCAGTTCTTCAGGCATTGCCATGTTGCCACCAACAAAATCACCAGAAATGGACTTTACTTAAACCTAGTCTACTTTTTGTGGTCACAAGATTGTTTCGTTTGCCTTTCACTGCCAGCCAGAAACGATTTACTCTGATTTTTTAATATCTACCAAATCGAATTTGTGTTTACCTGCGCTTCTACCAGCATTCACATTTTCATTCTGGATGTGATTGCACAACTGTCGTTTGTGAATGTGACAACAGGAGCGTAACGAGGGGAGGGCAAGGGGGACATAATTCTGCGGGCGCCGAATTATTATGGGGGCGACGAATCGCTGCGGGAGGCGCCGAAAAGTGCAGTAGATTATCTTCCGACAGACGTCAGGTTCGAACATGGAGGCGCCAAACTTGCTTCTTGCCCTAGGCGCCATTTAATTTTGTTACGTCCCTGTGTGACAGGCGTAGAGGTGGAACTGAGGGGCAGCTGCTCTTCAAATCTTTGGACAACTGTTGTTTGTTGGAAGAAACAAGACCTACTGAGATGTTTGTTAGACAATAACAAGGCTAATTATCCGCTTGATGATATACTTTTTAACAGGATTTTGGAAAAGTTGATAATCGTATGCGATTTTTTACCTTTCTAGGCCTACACTGCACAAAGGTGGAGCAGATCGTTCCAACACAGAAGCAGGTGACATGCAGCAGAAACTCCAACGTACATTGTTACGTTTGGGAGAAATTGTTTTCTATTTCTAGACTAAATTTTGTTTTTTTTTAGTGAAAAATCTGTTTTGAGGAAGGCAATTTGTGAGTTGGGCAGAAATTTTGTCCTTCTATAATTTTAGTTATGGTAAGTGCATCTTACATAAATGCTACTAACTGACTACAGACAGGGCAGGACACATGACAGAAAGGCTGTAGAAACGGAACCGGGGTTGAAGACAAGCATTTTACAGAAAATGTTAGGACCCGGAGCCAGGGTCGCAAACATCTTTTATATTTCATTATTGTTAATCAAAAAGGTACGTGTTAATTTCAAACACATTTAGTTTATTTGGACATTTAAAATCTGTTATGCTACTGCAACAAGCAGTGTACGGTGCGGCGCATCAAAACGTAAATGAAGCTAGTCTTAACAGCAGTGCAGTGGATCCGAAGTTCAAAACTGGATCCCAAACAATTTTGGATGCAAAGAGCTGGAACCGAAGTCAGAAACGTGGACGTCGAAGCCGGAGTCGGATTCAAAAATTTAGATGCTCGGAGCCTGAATAGGATCCTGAATTATTTGGATCGGGACCCTGACATCTGGCAGCAGACATTGTGTATGTGGAAAAAGGAATAGTGGTGAGTGTAACCTTTTTTACGTAACCTTGTTAGTGGTCCTTATAAATGCACAACCACTCGCTTGCTATCTATCGTTTTCGTTCAATATCATATTGATCACAAACCATCAGAGATGCAAACCATTGCTTTCAGCGACGCGTTCGTGAGTTTTCTAAATCACAGAGCCAGTGACCTTTGACCTTGTGTGCAGGCCGTGCGCCATTTAACAGTAAATCGGCCTTGCGCCTTTTCGCCAAATGCTAGAACTACTTTCAATAATTAAGTCGCAAGGCACGCTTGTTTACGCCAATCGAGGACGAAGCTGAGAGCAATCCCGAAAGCTCACTAGGTGACCGCAACAGCAGCCCAGATGTCACAGTCAAGGATTTTCTATTTTTTTATTCTGAGGGTTCAGATCGGGATTTTGTGTGAAGAGAATAATGAGTTGGTTTGGATGTTGTTGCCTGGGTTTGTGGCTTCAGGAGTTGAGAGCGCTATTTTTTGTCAAAGTTGTCAGAGTTCAGAGTTGCCGTTTGTGGTAGCGGTTGTTTGCTTGCCTCCAGTTTTGCAGAGTTTGTGTTTTTGTGTCTCTTGTGTCTGGTATCAGGGTCTTGGGGTTTAGGTTCATTTTAATTTTAGTATAGATTATCGTTTTTCAAACAAATCCAGCATTATCCCCGCTGGGGTTCGTAGTTGTGAAGCACATCTCATATAGGGCGAAAATTCGTTAGAATCAAGTAATTATTACAGAGACCGTCCACCGCAGTTACAGAGAAAATGCAAAACAGGCACGACATCTCTTGGTGCCAATGCGGGTGAAAGTTTAAAGTAAGTAAATCCAATAACACGGTCGAGCTGCAGAACCAAACAGACAGAACCTTAAAATCATTTAGTCCTATCTTTATCGACAATTGCCTGAAAAAATGTGTTGGAGTTTACCAGTCCTGTGTTCCCTTAGCAAATGGTAATGGGGCGTCACTTGCGCTAGATCGCAGCAGATTAAAACCTTGGCCAGTTTTTCCAGCTTGTCCAATGGCAAGCATTCCGTCCCAGTAATTGCCTAGCTACGTCAGCCGGCAGGAACCAAAGGCGTAATGTACGGGGTTCGACTAGACCTTAAAGAGGAAGAGATCCTAGAAGCGTTGCATGAACAAGTTAAGTACGTCAAACGCTTCAAATGCAAACATCGAGAACACAATGTCATGCGGGACTCGTCCACAGTCCCTCTCCATTTCATTAAGTCGGAACTTCCCGCTGAAATCAAAATAGGTTACTTAAACTTTAAAACAAAAGAGGACATTCCCAAACCGACAAGGTTCTTTAAGTGCAACCGTTTTGGTCACGTTGCGTCTCATTGTAAAGGTAAGGAAAGGTGTGCTCCTCGTGTGACGAGGAGCATAGCTGGACTACGTGCACAGCCATTGAGAACAAGTGTCCAAATTGCAGAGGTAACCATTCAGCAAATGATCGTTCGTGTCCTAGATACAAATGTGAGGAGAAAGTCCTCAAAATATAGTCCACAAACGATATCACGTACGCAGAGGCAGCGAAGCAGCACCGTGGTAGCATATCAACCAACGCTTCTTCGCAGGTATCTTCCCGCTCTGAGTTTCCTCCTTCAATCCCAGAAGCTAATTCCAGCCAAATCCATCGCCCAGATCAAGCCCTCACAAGGATTTTGACTCAGAGCCACATAGCAACGAGGACATGGTGGTCACCGAAGAAATCACCGGTCTAAACATGTTTAATAACTCTGTTCATTTCTTGGCTTTCCTTGCTGAGGTGATTCAGCAAACTATTTTGGTGACGCAACGAAGACATAGATGTCTTCCGGATTATAGCTAAGGTGGCCGGTTGCACACTTGGCCTTGCACAGGACGCAGAACAACTTAAACTATTCTTTACATAATGGCTTTAACAATCATGCAGTGGAATTCGATCAGTTTTTAAGAGGGTTGCCCGAATTTAAAAAGTCTCTATCAGAGCTAAGTAACCAACCGGACGTCATGTGCATTCAGCAAACTCATCTTAGTTCTAAATACCAGCCTGTCATACCCAACTATACCATCATTACAAAGCATCGGCTTCCACAACTTGGTAAAGGCGGTGGGCAGCTGAAAATGTCTGGTGTAAATATTGGCGGAGTGTCTGTCTTTAATGTATACAACCCTCCCAGTAATTCTTTTGCCTTGGAGGCGTTTGGTTTTCTGTCTGCTTTCAGAAACGTTGTACTTTGAGGGGATTTTAACTCCCATCATGGCGTGTGGGGATGCAATCTCTCCAACAGCAATGGCAGAAACTTGGTTGGTGTCATCTAAAGATTTGACTATGTTATTTTGAATACATCTATTCCGACGCATATTCGTTTGACTGGACGCGCCTCATGGAACGTGTTGGATTTAACGACAATCTCAAATTCGTTGGTTTCGCATAGCTCCAGCACGATCGCCAACGATCTTCTTGGCAGCGATCATATGGTAATTTTGACTAAAATTAGAGGCTGGCCTCTAGAGTCGGCATTTGTCCGACCCAGCTGGAATTTCACAAAAGCAAATTGGCCCCTCTTCAGCTGATTGTGCGACTCCACATTGACAGCTTTTTCACCAAATTTGCCATACTCCTACCAACTTTTTGAAACAAGTATTGTAAATGCAGCTTCGCTGTCTATCCCGCAAGCCAAGCCTTGGCGAAAACCATCTGTCCCGTGGTGGAGAAAAGACTGCGACGTAGCCATTAAAAACAAAAAACACGTTTTCCATCGCATGAAGCGTACATGGTCCCATCACAGACATCATTATTTTTAAACGCTGTCGAGCGAAAGCTCGGGGAGTTATCCTGGAAGCTAAACAATCCTCTTGGCGGAAATTCTGCAGTTCCATAACCTCTAGCCTTGAAATCGCCACTGCCTGGAAGAAGATCAAACGGTTCTTCGGCAACCGTCCTTTCCTCGGCATCCCTATTTTGAAACACAACGTAATTTCTGGTACCAACGACCAACACAAGGCTAATATTCTGTCCAATCACTTTGTTTCCATTACCGCTTCAAACTACACCCCAGAATTTGCTGCAAAATCAACATCGCACACTGCACACCTTACAAAAAGCTACCAGAGAAACACACCCCAGGAGCATCAGATTAAATAACAATGTTTCTTTGTCGGAACTAAAATTCGCTATCAAATCCACTCGGAACACTTCACCTGATGCAGACGATCTTTGCTACGAAATGTTCAAGCACATGTCCGATGCTTTCTTCAGGTGCTTCTAAATCTATACAATTCAGTTTGGAACTCTGGCGTTTTACCTCCGAGCTGGTCGCATTCTCTTGTCGTCCCCATTCAAAAATCCAATAAGCCTTCATACTTGCCTTCATCTTATGGACCAATCTCAATTACAACCAACGCTTGCAAGCTAATGGAAAAGATTATAGTCCGTCGATTAAAATGGTTTATAAAATACAATAACTTCTTGAACACAAACCAGTCAGGATTTGGAGAACGGAGACGAGTTACAGACCACATCTTACGCCTCCATGATGCCGTGCAGAAATCTCTAGCCAACAAGCATCATCTCCTAGCCATCTTTATCGATTTGGAAAAAGCTTACTATATGGTCAACCAAAACGTTCTTCTTTTAAAGCTCCTAAACCTTGGTATCACTGGCAATATGTTCCAATTTATTCGCTCATTTCTCACAAATCGCACTTTTCAGGTTCGAATAGGACCGTGTCTTTCCCTAATAAGACGTTCCGAGAACGGTACACCGCAAGATAGTGTTCTTAGTCCGATTTTGTTCACCATTATGGTCAATGGTCTACTAGACCTTATTTCGTCCCCCTCAGCATTGTATGCTGATGGTTTCTGCCTTTGGGAAAGTGGGTCCAACATCAAACAGCTCGAACACCTCTGTCAAAAATCTCTCTCCAAGGTCAACCGTTGGTGCAACCAATCTGGTTTCAAAATCTCTACATCCACAACCGCTGCAGTTCTTTTCACTATAAAGAGAAAACTAGAGCCAATTCAATTAGTTTTCGAATCTACCACAGTCACACTACGTAAAGAATATAAATACTTGGAAGTCATTTTTCAAAGCAACGGACTCTATCATTCACACATACAGCACGTTTTTGACAAATGTCAAAAACGCTTAAACGTCCTCCGTCTACTTAGAGGTACTTCTTGGGGAGCAGCCAAATCCCCTCTCCTGACCATTTACCGAGATTTAATTCGATCGGTCATAGAGTACGGTATGGAAGCCTACTACTTCTTTTTTTCGCGTTTATCATTAACTCCCTTGTTCAGAGTACAATCAAATGCCCTACGCTTGTGCACCAGGGCTATGTCCAGCACCCCTATTACTGTATTTGTTTGCAACACGCTTGCCACGAGATGCCCCTTCATATTAAACACAGGTTGCTCTGTCTCCGACATAAAGTCCACTTGCTCACTTTCCGTGATCACCCTGGTCTCACTTTAGTCACTGACCGCTGGCAAGAACTTTTTCCCGACACACACACCTTTTGCGCGTTTAACATGTTTACCAAACAAACTGATCTACCGTCCCACCTCGGCATACTGCAGATTCCTAACTTGCCTACCTGGTCCTAGCATGAGCCCAAGATAGACCTTGATGTTCAGGCCTTTGTACCTCGTACGGGCTCACGCCTAAAAGAACCTCTTCTTCAATCACACTTAAATGAGTGCTACAGTCAACGTGTACATATTTACACTGATGGGTCTGCTACAGCCACTTCAGCAGGTTGCAGTGTGTATATCGAGTCCTTCAATAAACGATATGCAATAACATTCGTTCCAAACACCTCGTCTTTTAGTTCGGAATTATTTGCCATCCTCCACGCTCTTTATTGCGTTTTCACATACAAATTTTTGAATGCTCTAATCCTCACAGATAGCCTCAGTGCTTTACAGGCCATTAGCTCAGGAAACTGGAAAAAACACAGCTTTATGAATAAGATTTACTTCTTAAGTCCCAACCTTCACACAGAGGGACTTGTCGTTGTTTTCCTGTGGTACCGGGACACAGTGGGATCCCGGGAAATGACATTGCTGACAATCTGGCTAAATTGGCTTCTTCCTCACATCCACAACCCAACGTGCATGCCAACAGAAAGATTGTATACTCTTCACTAAATCCATCGGATATGCGCCCTATCATAACTAACCATTGTTTGCAATTATGGAATAATAAATATGTGAATAATTCCAATGGCACCGCATACAAACAATTCTTTCCACAAATCACGCTGGATTACCAAATACGAAAACAAACTTCCGTCTCTCTTTTTCGACTCCGGACCGGCCATTGCAAATTAAACAGTCACCTCTTTAACCTTGGACTCCATCCCACTGGAATGTGCGAACATTGTCAAGTACCGGAAACAGTCAGTCACTTTATTCTCAGTTACCCAGCATTCCAACCCAGCGTTTAAAACTCCACCAGGCAACGAACATGTTAGGCATCCGGTTTAAATTGTCCACATTATTAACGCATAAAGATACTGCAAAATTACTCGAAACCTTCGTTAAAGAAACAGGAAAGCTAATCGAAACAGTTCCTCCAAGAATACATCAAGCAGTCGTGGCGCTACAAGACCGCCGTTGTCATGACACGCCATTAAACCACATCACCAAAAAAATAGTCAAGCAGTAACATCAGTTCGCAGTAACTCACAAACTCATTAACTAAAAGACGCCATCTTGCTCACGTCTGTAACTAGGTTGTCTCCAATTTTTGACGTATCGCGTGTAAAACGTACTTCAATATAGAATTGCGAGTGCCTCGCAGATCAAAACTGTTGCATGGGAAATGCTGCATTTGAAGATATAATCACACGAAAAGCAGAAAGAGTTGCAGTTAAAAATGCCACAACCGCAGAACATGCTCAAACGTTACATTACTGATCCAAACGAAGATTTAGAAAAACTTACAACCTATAATGTCGCACTAGTGTCACCATTCATACTGTATATTTCTCAAGGTGCCCATTGGCACTGTTTTCATAAACGTGAAATGTTGATGTTCGCAATTTCAACAGAACTGACGAACTTTTAATCAGAACCAAGCGGGTCTACACAGAATGTGGGTTGCCGGCAACACACACACACTATACAGTGGTTTGCTTGAGTCCCACAAACCCTAGGCGTGATTGGTCACTTTATGCGGGTGGCTATAGCTACTCAAGTAACAATACTAAAATGTTAATTTGTCGGGAGTAATCCAGTTAGGTAGTAATGCATGGCGATTAGCTTAAGCGTTTGGAGGCTAACTGAGAGCGAATCAACATGACAAGGACAACGCAACATTACGACTACGGACAGTGTGAACAGTGCTGTTTCGTAATCAGCCGCGCGACCACATCGCGTCAGCTGAGTCTCTCGGCCGCCGATGATTTTCTCACAGACTATGAATGTTTCCCCTCTTTCTCAAAGATTCCGGGAACTTGGCCGCCATCGCGGGCGCCAATTTTGCCAATCTCCCTTTTGACATTAAACGAGAATGTTGTATTTTAAACAGATACCAGAAAAACCAAACGTATAATCAAGGACATGACTGCAGTTTTTGTTTTTCACAGAAGAATCTTCTCCCCTCAACGTCATAAAAAAGTTCATATAATTTACCTTTTAACATTACACGGTGAACATCTCATTTCCCAGAGTTTCCATATCTCATCCTTAGGAAGACATTCCAACAGGAGGCGTACGAAACAAGAGGAAGTCTCCTTAACGATAAACTGTGCAAACCCTTAGCGAATTACGGGAGGGTATGTTACTTTCAGGACAGAAACACTTTCGTTTGAACAGTCTTTAGCCCATGAGTTTTGGATTTTTCTTCAACAAGAACAGTACCTGTTTCAATCGAAATATTGTCTAGTTTTTAACGTGTTTTTATATTTTACCGCCAGAATAGCCTGATTAAAGCTTTGTTTATCGAAGTCCTGGCGTCTCTGAAGCAGAAAGAAGAAATGCACTTGATGCAATTTTGCAAATATGAAGCCCCCACCTGCGTCATGGAGCCCGTCTTAAGCATAGGTTCCCAACTGGTGCGCCGTTTTGAGGTTGCAACGGCGCCGCAAGCTTACACCTATCATCTCTACTGAGCTCTTAGTATTTGAAAAATACCAGCTGAAAGCAATCGATGTAAGTGTAAATGACTCTGCAAGAGGTGAGATGCAGTGTGTGCAGTGACGTAACAATAGCCAAACGCGCAAAATTTAAAAAAATATCTATTACTTTTTATGCAGTGCGCCGTTTGGTTTTACGCATGGGATCAGTGCGTCAGGCGTTCGTGCAAATTGGGAAGCACTGCCTTAAGAAATCATTAAATTAGATAAATTTACTTACTGCATGATGAAGTGACGATGCAAGAAGAAAAGAAACGTAGGTAATGCAAAAACTGCGTCTACTGTTGTAAGAACACAGATGGAAAGCAGCACAGATGAAGTGTTGATATACAGCAGTGTTGACAAGTGCAATGGATGCAAGACTAGAACTATCCACAGTATGTTTCCACAAGCTCAATTTTTTAGAGGAAACCACAGCGGAAAACGTAGCTTTCAGAAAGTTTCAATTAAAAGCCGTTAATTGTGATTTTTTCCAAATCATTTTACGCAGAAAACAACGACACAATTTTTGAAAAATTTTTCAGGAAATTAATGAATAAAATTCAAAGAGAAATTTTAAAAATTGAAGAAAATTTTCTTGCAAAACTTAATTTGTCTCAGTTTAATACTCTTTGTGCAAAAAAATTGTTTATGTTGAAAATAAAGACATCGCTTCCTTTTCACAATCAAAAAAACTTTGTTGTCCAACAGCGTTTCTAAGAAAAACATGGACCCAAAATCTATCTTGTCCAACCCCTTGGCGACTTACATACTTGCAGATAATAGAGAATGAATACCAGCGAATAAAATTTTTAAAACCAAACGTTCGTATCTAAACCAACGGTCTCTGTTTCACTTGAGCATGTACTTGTGCTGTATTCTTCTTAAGTCTTGGCTTTCAAAAATGATGTGAGAAAAATCAGTATTTTTAAGAAAATAATATTGAAATGCAGGGCCTAATTAGTATAGGATACGTAGCGCACCCATTTTGATCTGGCGGGGATCACGTGCATCATGGCACATTGCAGTAATCAGAGTCTTGAAAATTTATCTCTTCCTGCGAATTTAAGAGGAGGTTACGATCATCGTAGTACGCAGAAAATTTTCATTGGGAGGGTTCGTTCAATGACCTGTGGTGGTTATTTGTATTTGGTATGCGCTTTTGCGACGTCACAATTTGACGTCATATTCATATTTTCAGACCAACTTTTTGGCGACGTTTGTTGACACAATATGCATATTCTTCCACCTCGCACTCTCCTTATTTTATGTGTTATTGCACTTAATATAAACTACCAGCGCTCCAAGTTAGGATATCTGAGGAAAATACACTCAACGTAACGACACAGCAGTTCATAATTGCAAAAATACGTGGCTGAGCGTTAAAACAGGGGAGTAGAACACACTCATGACTGCATCAGAGCAATTTACAGTTACAATTTTTGCATTAAGTCGACAGGTTACCAAGCAAAATGCATGCGAAAACAATTAATCTCCTTTGCACAGGTAATATAGATTTTGTAACGAATCAAAATAAACGGGGGAGGCTTAACCCAACCTCCCTCCCCCCTTGCGTACGCCCTTGGTTACGCCACAGGTACCGAAGCTCTTGCAATCAGGCCTGGGTAGCCTATTTGCCGCGTGCAACTTGGATTTTGCAACTTTAAGTAGTAGCAATAGATGATTAAACCTTTAACTTAATACAATAACATTTACTGCCACACATTTTCCAGTGCGCTTGCTAACAGGGTGTCTGTCACGATCTTGATTCCGATTACCACGCTCAGGGGTTAATACTGTTTGGTGCATTGTATTAAATTTCCAGTCTCTGCGCGGAATTCAATCAATATACTGCTGGATTCCAGAGGTCCAGCAGCCTTTATGGTAAGGTCGTGTGTTGAATCTCAACAATAGCACTGCCTTGAGTCAAAGCTGACAGACCAGTCGGTACACAATTTTAACAATAGCATCACCTTACGTGAACACCGCAGTTGGGAAAGCACAGCAAGCTAGCCTTTTTAACTGCGGCAAGTGAGGTAGATTGTAAGTGGGTTGAAATGTTCAGCGACCTACTTGAAGCTCCTTTCAAACTAGAAGAGGGAAACATTAGCTGAATATGTAGACCTAACGCAGAATTAGTTACGACAGATGATTAAAATTTCCTGTGGCTAATGTCTGCTACATGCGGCACAAATTATGAAAACCCGGCAAATGCCCGGGGCCTCGCGCTTTTGGGGGCCTCGCTCTTGAATATCAAAACACTCTTTTGCTGGTTTTCCATGTTTTCAGGCTTTTTACCACTCGTCAAAATTGTAGAGATTTTTAATAAATGCGTCAAGTATATAGGCCTAGGTTACGGAAACCCAAAATTTTTGCAATTTTCAGTTCTCTTCAACACCTTGTACAATTTGCAGCCCTTTTCAACGTAATGTTGGACAAGCTAAAAGCTGATCTTGATCACAGTGACGGAAAACGTATTCGAATGTATTTTTTTATTGTGGAAAACGTACTGCATTCTGCTTTTCCAAATACTGAAATAACCCTCCGCATACACTTGTGCCTCATGGTTTCCAACTGCACTGGAGAGCAGAACCGTCGATAGAAAGCTTTTAATAGGGGGGCTTTACGTTTGTTCAGGGGGGCTGGACATTCTGAAATTTGATAAAAACGCCACCGATTTATAGGACTTCAAAGTTCAATTTGGGTGGATTGGAGCTTTGTTTGGGGACTAAGCCCCAAAAGCCCCTCCCGTAGCGACTGCTGGAGAGTGGTCTTTTTTTAAGTTGCGTAGAATTAAGAATTGTCTTCGAATTTTAATTGAGCAAGAAAAACTAAGCACGTTGTCTCTAATGAGCACAAAGCATGAGATTCTTGGAGATACGGACCTGAAGACAATCAACAACGATTTCGCGTGCAAATAGCGGCCTCATGAAACTTTGTAGCTGACTTTTTTCAAACAGCGCACATTGACAGAGTGACAGAGACCAGGATCACTTCAATAAGTTTGTTATAAGTAATCTTCGCAATCTAACTCCTTTGCAATTACTGTGTAGTGCGCTGACGTAATTATTAGTTGCGAAGTGCTTGTCGTAATCTTGAGGGTATCGGTCTTAGCTCGAAGCGCTGTTGTCCACTTGATCACAGAACCAAAGCTGTAGGTCGGTCGGGCAGGGTTTCCGGCCGGGTTCGGGCCAGTCTCGGGCTTAAGTTTGTCAAAATGTTCCGGGCCCGTATACAAAAATATTGTATGACATTCAGAGTAACGATGTTTTTCTTTCGTGATGTAGATTTGTTGTGCTCACCACAGTGTCTTCTGTGAGTGAAGTGATTGGGACTTTTCTTCAGCTAATTCTATTTGAAAGCATAGTTGCGTTCTTTGCTCTCTGCTGTGATTAGTCTTACACTGTTTTGAGAAGTATGTACTTTCCACGATGGGTGTAAGCAAGGAATCGATCAGCAAATTTTTAATAGGAAATCGATTTCACGTAAAAATACGCATCCTCAGTCCTGAAAA
>JGI24158J21664_10006055_pt1 | contig 15895 bp, 7 predicted proteins | sample Ectturendosymbi3_FD_21664 | JGI IMG/M metagenome (IMG submission 21664)
ATCAGCATGTCACTGTCTCGCTGCATTACTTGCCAAGATGTCTGCGTTCAACAGTCTCATGCAACAAAACGCCTGCTACCGTAATATAAAGTGAACCCTTACCGGTTTGTTGCCACGGTATTGTTACGCAATAAAGACTAACTGCAGAACAATCCGCTCGCGACTTCCACAACCCGCCTCTACAGGCAAAGAAAGAGACACGAATGAATTGCAAGCCCATCACTGCATGACATTGTAACTGTGAACCTGACTCTTGTGCAGTATGAGTTTCATACCGGCAAAAAAACTGCCATTGCAAGAATCAAAATCAATTAATCGGAATTTAAGATGCCGACTTCAGTTTATTCGGGAAATATTTGGTTCTTAATCCCAATTTCCAGGGGGGGAAAACGGGCATTTGCCCACCCTGCGAACGCCCATGCGATCATTGACTATTTTATATCAACTTCCACAAATAAAGCCTGCTCATCTAATGAACCGAAGAAACATTTTTGACTAATTGTTAGCACAAGTTAATTTTTAGCGTGCAGTACAAAAATATTTTTGTCGATGATTTTCAATGAAATCAAGTGTCGTGTCAACACCTGTTTAGGTCTGGTGGGGGGATGCATCCCCTGCATCCCCCCTGTGTCAGAGCCTGGACGTAAATGCTCCTACCAAAATAACTGTCCCGCAGATCTTGCTCATGAGCGTTTCGAAATAGGTACGGGTTTTCAAAAAATCCACTACGATACGCGGTACGTGCATGGCAGATTGTCACAATCTCCAGAATTCTCCAATCCGTATTTGAAATTATTATGAATTTTCCAAAGCTGGTACTCACACACACACTTAGTCGGCTTTTTCAGTTTACATTTTTAAAACCAAAACAAATTCCACCATTTTGAAAGCAAATATTTTGTTCTGCATACCTGATATTGCCTTTACTTTTACCCGGAGTGGCGTCTATATCGGACACGCACGAATTGCAGGTACGGGTACCGTAAGGGGGTCAAAGACACCCTGGATTTTCAAAAATTTGAAACTTTGCTGTTAACGTTTCAGTAGAAAAATATTTCTTCGTAGTTCAGGAGTTGGTAAAATGATATTTCACCGATGTTGTCCCCCTCTGCTGGACAAACTCCTTTTGGCTACCTCTTGGAAAAATCCACTAGTGGCCTCACCTGGGAAAAATCTTTCCGACGCCCATATTTGCAGGGCAAAGTACAAAGGAATGCAAAACTTTCAATTACCCCATGAAACTTAAAGCATACTAGGCAATTGGACAAACAATACTGGGATCAAGCTCTACTGGCGGAAAAACATAAAAAAACAAGTTAAAAACTGACCAACATTGTATCAAATATCGAAACGTTGACCAGTTTTTAACCTGTGTTTGTGTTTTACCGCCAGTAGAGCCTGATTAAAGTATTGTTTAGCGAAGTCCCGGCATCTCCGAAGCAGAAAGTTGTTTAGACAATTGGACGTTACGTGGAGCAGAAACATCGTTTTGTGGGTTTGATTTAGTGGCACAGTGACGCGAACGTCCCATCCTGTAGCTCAGCGTTTCCCAGCTAGTGTGCCGCCAGACATCGCAGGTGTACTGCAAAACTTTCAAAACTGACGACTTTGTTGAACCTGTGTTATACGACACTTCCAAAGAGAACGTTTCAATTTGTTACGCTTAAGTCGTTAGCTATCATATGCCGTGTGAAGAAAATTGAGCTGTTAATTGTGCCGCGGCCAAAGAGGTTGGGAAGAAGTGTAGATTGTGTTTTCATAAAGGCCGTTTTTCACGATTGTTTCTACATGGAACCACTGGACTTAACACCAAAAACGTCATTGATTTTCCACGAGTGATCCTGCCTTTGTCTGAGAAAGTTTATTTTAGAGAAATTGTGTATGATAGCCACCAATCGTAATTCCAAAAAGAGTCAACTTTCAAATCACTATCTCAAAAACATCGTCACTTCCCATCTACTTATATTTTCGTAAAGTACGTCCCATTGATTAAACGTAACTGCACTGAATTTTTATTTTTAAACCGTCCAGGATATATCAAATTGCAACATCATTTTTCCGTTTTGCTAGTAGGCACTGCTTGTATGGTTGTGCCCAAAGCCGGATTAAAACGACGTTGAGCCTGATGCTGTAGTGCAAAAATGCCTATTTTCTCGGCATTGCTGCATGTTTGTCCGACACTCATTCGCACTCAGACCGACTGTAGAGGCCTAATATCTGGGCTTATTTTAGGAATGGGCCTAATTTCTCAGAATCAATAGTCCCATCAACACTTTAATCCAGCCCTGGTTGTGCCATCTCTAAGCCCATGCCATAATCCAGGTTGAAAAACACTGTTATTTTGCAGTCGTTTAAATAAACGATCCGTATTACCAACGATGTCACTAAAGCACACCTACCGCAAAAATTAAGCTATTTCTGACATCGAAAACTTACGGAGCTGCAAGGAAGCAATGGGCTGCTGTCAAGATCCACCTTTCAGCAATGATAGATGCCCCGCAGAAAAAGGCTTCTGACTCGCTTGTTCTTTGCAGCACTAACATCGCTTGCCATGGATATGAACCAATCTTGGCTTGGCTTCCACCGATCACTCTGTAGTCCTGTTAAAATAGAAATATACTCCTCACACTCTCACAGCACCTTTGACTTTTTATACCTGTACTTCAGCAAAAGTAAATCCACTACTTGGTACATTTGTCACGAAACGAAGTTTTGCACTGGAAGCACAAACTAGTGGCACATGCCATGCATCGTATTCCACAGATTGTTCCTTGTATTGCACTAATTATTTTCAGGTCATATGTATTGATCTTAAATTATGCTACTCCGGTCTGCAAAATAATACCCAAACGCAGTAAAGAAAGAGCTGAATCAAGCAAACTGTTTTAATGAGCTAATCTTAAGCTTGATTTTGCGACTTTCATTTGGGATTCCACCTACGTGCACTGATTCGTGTTTCGATTTCTGGCATAAGAGAGTTGATGAAAAATTTGCGTAATCCGTTTTTGGCACTCTGTTTGCATTATCTCGTGTTGCTATCTGGGACTAACAGTTTTTGTGTTTTATTTATTATCTATCTATTTTGGTTACCTGTCTCTGCTGTTCTTGCCTTGCTGATAATTTGGTGAAGTATGTAAGTCGACCTTTTTTAAATTCATAATGACACATACATCCGCTTGTCCATGAAGATGCGCACAGCATTTCTGTAGTTGTTTAGTAGTATTATCCAGTTTTCACGCCTGTAATAATCTGTGCAGCCTGAAGCAAAGTTGTGAAGTTTCATGCTGCAAAATAATTCTAACATGAGAATACAAGCTACCAATTTTTTTGATCTATTGATATGATTTTACCCAGAATTAAGGATGGTACAGTAGCAGTCTTGGGCCTAGTCCCCCCAAACAAAGCTCCAATACCCCCCAAATTGAAATATGAAACACTATAAATCAATGGAGTTTTGGTAAATTTTTGAATGTCAAGAACCCCTGCACAAACATAAAACCCCCCAAATGAAGACCTTCTGGCGACGGTTCTGTATAGTAGACATACTGATGTTTTTTACGTGAAATCTGTCAAACTTGCCCATGGGAAATCTGGTGGAGCGTTGGATTTCCCGCACTCTCTGTAGGTTCCAGATCTTCGTGCTGCAGAAACATCAGCACAGGTTTTATTTGTTAGAAAGGTAAGCAAAACTTAGTGCATAATGGAATGAAATGACAAGGTGAACAATTACTGATTGGAGTTTATCATTTTGAAAAAAACGTAGTAAACATGAAAGCAACAAAGGTATTTCAGAATGAGGAAGTTTACTTCTGGAAAAGCAGATTTAGACATGGCTAAATGAAGGTGCACCGCCATGCTCTTGAAGGTAATTAAAAATACTATAAAATCACTCGTAACGTTATAGAAACTGTTGGCAACTTTCTTGCTTAATAAAGCATAGTACGTTGCAAAAACACGAATTTCGATTGAAGCTTCTCTTAAAACGACTGTTTATTATAGGTTTTCGGAGCAGAAATCCCAACACATACACACCGCATTCGATTTCGTCGCTGTCGTCTGCGCAGTCTTTCACTCCGTCACAATGCAGAGACAAAGAAATGCACGTGCCGTTCCAACATGTAAACTGCACGTCTGAGCAGGCACCTACGAAAAAATAATATATTGCGAAAANGAAGCTCTGATTTACAAAAGATGACCTTACAAACTAACTTCCCCCCCTAATAATACTGCTGCAAGTCTTATTTAGTTTTCAAAGTTACATCNTACAGTACTAAAAGTTTTATATTAAACTACAGTATATGTATTTCCTAAAGTCCCTGCTGATGAACGTGAAGAGAAAAATATATGGCTTATTGTAAAATGTAAAGTATACTACTGCGCATGTTGATCATACCTATTTAGACGTCAGATCTACAGAGACTAGTTCTTTGCCCAAGAAAAGATCTTTTTGATATATACTGTTCATAGACGTTGGAAAGATTTTTTCAAGGGGAGCCAATAGGGGATTTTTCCGCGGGGGTCAACAGTGGCAAATTTTTTTTTCAACTCCGAAACTAAAAGAAAACGTTTTTCTGTTAATAGCAATATATTGGATTTAAAAAGCCAGGAGTCTTGGCCTCTTCTACCCCCTTTCCAACGCCCACGGTACTGTTATAAGGTGTAAATTGGTTTCTGCAGAAAGTATACTTTTGAAGGCTACAGTCAAGATTATTCAGTTACAAAAATGTTCCCGTAACGCCACTCGTTAGACCAGAAATTCTAACGTGGGGCACACACCCCGTACTGCGAGAGTTTGATGTTTAAGGTACAAAAATTTTTGAACTGTAATGGCTGATTTCAAGAACCTGTAAAAATGTTTGCAGGAAAAAAGTTATAGTTTTGGCTAGGAAAACATTTTAGAAAGAGACTCAGGGGGTAGATTACGACTTTGGCGAGGATTGTGTGGGGCGTAACTGAAAAAAATGTTGGGAACACTGCGTTAGAAACCTAAGCTGCATGAAGCAAGTGTAGAAACGTTTTTGATGACATCGCTGTTTTCAAAAACTCTTTGAAAATCTGTAAAGCAGGAAGGGATCATCTGATGTAAACAGTATACACTATACAGCCATTGACAGGAATAACAAAGAAGGTTATTTTAAATAATGCAAACTGTTGGCACTGTAAATGAAAACGCTATAACCATGCCAAAGTTTCTGTCGACCAATCGGCAGACCTTATAATCGGGTAAATGGACATAAAAAGAAATCATATGCCTGCACTGGTATTCAGTTGGGGAATCCACGCTCGCAGCAAGGTTAGTCAGATAAAACACCGCGAAAGTAGTCGCCGCAGTCGGGCGACGTCAGTACAGGTTACGAGAGAAAAAAAAACTTTAAGACGTTGAACGGGTGTTAATGTAGTTGATTTAACTTGTTTTTGTAAACGTTTTTGGCGTAAGTAACGTTTTCAAACGTACAGGACGTAGATAGAGCTTTTAAAGTACTGATGTAATTACCGCTTTCAAACAGTAAACTTTCAGATCTTGGCTTAATCCGCATAAAACTGGTGGATCGAATGATTTCTACAGCGTTTGTCTATTCTAATAAAAAAAACAGATAATCCGGATTATTAAATCCGGTTCTTCGCCTATTCCTGATCGAAATAGCTCTTTTTACGTCTGGCAATCCGGGTTTGCCAGTCGGTTGCTCCAGTGCCCAGGGAACCTTTATGGGTTTAGCTCCCGAAACAAAGCTTTTTCCAAAACAGAAGATTAAAATAGGAATTTATACGTGCTATTTTCTGCCTTATAACTTCTTATTTTAACTTGCTTTTGAAATTGCTTCACGGCGATACAGCGGCGGTTCGTAGAAAAAATGGAGGGGCAGAAGAATTGATCACTAAGTCACTGCAAGCTTTACATTTCGCCGCTGGTGACCCGAAATAACTTCGCCTGATCATATTTGATAAGTTTGCGATGCAATTTTTCGCAACTGACAGACTGCTCACAACTTAGGTTGTTCGCAACTGACAGACTGCTCACAACTTAGATTGTTTGCAACTGACAAGATATCACGGTTACTTTATCCGATGTGGCTGTGTAAATACATAATAAATTCGCTATTTATTTCCATGAAATTCTTTCGTTGGGCCGGTAATGTGGTCAATTTAAGTCATTTTTACCAATATCTTACTACCTCACTGACGCCGGCTAGAAGCAACTGTCTTCGCATAATCTCGATCTTCGCATTATTCGAATAAAGATGTCCGTCACATCTACTCCGGAATTACTGAAGATTACTGTAGTTGGTAACGTTTCTGATCGACGCAGTTGGGCTAAGAAGCGTTTTTGTAAAGCACCGATTTTGTGCTTAATGTAAAATACTGCTTTCATCCCTTCTGGCTGGTTTTGCAATGTGCAAATAAGCAAAGATAATTTCTTGAAAAAAAAGAAAACTGGTAGTTACGTTTTTTGTAACTTCTTGAAACATATCTAGTTTGGAAAAAAGATTTGATCTCAAATTTCTTATTTTGCAAAAGTTTGAAAAAATTGTATGAAATGACAGAAACTTAGACTATCATATCAAGTATTTTTGTAATTTGAGGTGGATTCTTATATTCGTCATAAAAAAGTCTTATTGCGCTCAAACGACATAAAACCAGTATCGCTCTTAGAGATACATTTACCATAATTCAATTAATCTTACTTTTCTTTTTCCATGATACAATAAAACCTTTCTGTTGGTCAGAGTGGTCTGAAACGAATTCAATTGTGACGTTGCTACCAGCTGGAGCAGTGAAATTACGGGGAGGTGTTGTGCCGCAATAACGCCTGCTACCAATCTGCAGATAAAGTAAAACCGCAGCTGAAAAGATGTTAACTTTAAGTTTTGCATGATACAAAAGCGAGGATTTTGAAATCAGAAAAATAAAATGATTGCTCAGAAGGTGGTAATACTAGCTCCCAGTGGTAATATACTAGCTCCCCAGCTTCCAGTAGGAAAGCCAAGGCAATGGATGGGTCTTATCGAGAAGAAAGGTGTGCATGCTGAGATTAAATTGAAAGACTTCTCCCTGTGCTTCATACTTGTACACGCTCCAAACCCAACCGTAGAGTACCCGAGTAATAATGAAAATTAGCGATTCTCTCCGAAAGGTCAAGATTTATTTTGCGTCAGACTTATGGTCCATATCACAAGGGTACTCGAATAACACGATAACACAAAAATGGTTAGTCAATAGTGATAGCGTAGTACAGAGCCAATATTAGATGATAAGCACAGACAACACAAGGAGATGCCAAACACTGAAACAACGCACCAGCTATAGCTGCACTCATTCATCGTCAAATAGTAACCCGGCAATGGGAAGAAAAATGAAGACATTTTAACGTCAGGTTTTGAAGTAAAAGGCTAAAATCGTCGGTTGGGGATGCTCACAGAAACATGTAAATTGTTTGCATCAAGGCTTTAAATTTGTTTTTGCAAGACATTTTTTAGAAAAAAACAAAAATCATGAGGCGCCACGAAGCACACAGAAGGTTTTGCGATGGTTTTACTTCCGCTACTTCGGTTTGTTTATTGCCCACGAACGATCATCCACAGAGTAGACCCACCGTGTGGCGGCGTCAATGTGTTCTTGCAAGCACTTCACGCTTACGTATCCTGTAGCCCAGCGCTTCTCAACTAGTGGATCGCGGGCCAGTGGTGGTCCACGAAGTTCGTTCAGGAATGCCTCGAAACATTTCAAAATGTGACAACATTCCGGTATTTAACTAAAAGATTTCTTGAAAATTATCCGATTTTCCATTGGTTGCATAGGGAAATCATATAATATCTAAATACCGAACTCAAGTTTTCCATAAACAGTAATTTGCATGTGTTGTGTATACTTTGTTTATTTTTCGCTTTTTCAAAATTATCTTTGTTTTAACACAATATCTCATGGACTCAACAAAAATTTTCAATAAAAGTGTGTCGCAAGTAGGGATGTGCATTATGGAACATTTAGAGGTTCTGTAATATTCCGGAATCTTTATTTCGAATCCAGAATATCGAATCCTGTGCCGGTATAACTTGTTACAACCAAAATGAGCTGAACACGCAGAGATTTAGAACGCTGATCAGCTATCACACAACCTGTTAATTAGCTCGTTACGTCACTACCCAGTCCTGTGAGCTTGTTGAGTGTTTCTTTCTTTCTCTTACCCAGGAGCGCAAATGAGTGCCCCTGCAAAATTTATGGAAATTGTTTGTTTTGCCAACTTTGCAAATTTTAACATTCATTTAATCCAATATATTTCGAATCTAAATATTCGAAAAAACTCTGATTTCAGGGTTCGATTACTGAAGAATTCGAATCCATAGGATTCGATATTCCATTAAATGCATCAGTCGCAAGCTTAAAAAATCTTGAGAAGCACTGCTCTAGCTTACTACACTGTTTTTTCTGTTTGTTATGTCACTTTACACCATAGGCGTAGCCTGGGGGTAAGAGGGCCATGTCCCCCAAAAATTTTTAGCATATCTTGTCGTTTTTTTCTTTGAGAGGCGGTGTCCCAAACAAAATGCTGTTGTTCGCTTAAAGTCAAAATATTTAGCTCCAAAAGAATTTTGGGCTGGCTACGCTATTGCTGTACACTAGATAGTTTGTTTTTCCTAGTTTTTCCAAAGGTGGCGTTTTCCTTTGCAAAGTGGCAGCTAGCATTCTTTTCACTTAGACTCTCTTAGATGTTAGCTTTACTGTTTGTGGGTTCATTTAATTCTATGTTATACTGCATGCACTTGGTAGAGCTGATGATATCTACTCAGTAAGCGAAATAAGTATTTTGATTAGGGATGCATATATAATGGAATAACGAATCCTATGGATTCGAATCCTTCAGTAAATCAGAGTTTTTTCGAATATTTAGATTCGAAATATATTTGGATTGAATAAACGTAAAAACTTGTAAAGTTGACAAAACAAATGGTTTCAATAAGTTTTGCAGTCGGAATAAATTTTGCAGTGGCACACTTTGTGCTCCTGAGTAAGAGAAAGAAAGAAACACTTAACAGGCTCACAGCACTGCATAGTGGTGGCGTTCTAAACCTCTGCGCGATCAGCTCATTGTGCTCCTAACAAGTTATTCCGGAATAGGATTCGATATTCTGGATTCGAAAGAAAGATTCCGGAATATACCAGAACCACTGAATGTTCCATAGTGCACATCCCTAACTCTGATAAGATAATAATGTCTGATTCTTCGCTGTGAAAGGATTCCTTTCGATAAACAGTGCATTTGAGCAAATTGAGTTTTACTGGAATAGATGGTACGCAGTGATATTAATAAAACATATGCGGTACGCGATCAGATAAAGGTTGAGAGCTATTGCTCTGTCTAACGCAGTGCTCTTCAACCTTTTTGTCATCGTGGAACCCCTGATATACTTCCGCGTTTGTCATGGAACCCCCATTAAGAAAAATTTTAAAAACACGAATTACTTGTAAGAATATAAAATATTTCGCTATTAGACACTTCAACAAATAAAAAGTTATTACAGAAGTTGAAAAGCACGAAATTTAATGACTCGGTTGTTCTTGCATTGTTGGGATGTAGCTGCTACATTCAGAATTTGGTCATCCGGCAAAATGAACTCATATCTCAAATATGTGTCGTCCCATTTTCTAAGTTTACCAATTGAATTACATTTGGTTCGCTTCGGATTAGGTACCTCTTTTACATTTGAACTACACTGATCATTACCGTCCATAGGTGTAGGAGCAAGCAAATTTTTGGGGGCGCGAAGGATTTGTGCCCGAATTTTCCCAAACTTGCCCAAAAAGTTGTGCGATTTTTGCCATAAATTTTTCTGCCACAAAGACTATTAAGATCTTTTTTCGTGTGAACTTAAATACGGTCTTAATTTGTTTTTCTGCACACTTTGGGCCCCATTTTTGTCCGGGTTTTCAGGAATTTTGCCTAGATATTAAGGGATTTTGCCCAAATTTTCAGGTATTTTGCCCAGATTTTTGACAAATCAAAACTTTTGGAGGTGCGCTTGCACACCACCTCCCACACCACTGTCACCGTCCACACCCTCGCTGTTATTATTATTACGCTTCACATAAGAAAATGTGTTATTTTTCTTCACCTGACTTGACTAAATAATAAAAAATTGGTTTCACGCTGTTTTTATTTTTTCCTACAAAGGTTGAACAGCGGCTCTAGTCTGTGACTCAGTCTACTCCCTAATAGACTCAGGTTGAGTCTACTTTCTACTCAGCCTACTCCGCTGTGAACTGCACATCGACAACATCATACAATTGTGATGCAACAATATGCACAACTATGAACAACAAATAACGCAGCAACTCTCAATATCTATTGTTCCGCTATCTGCACTCAAACTCCTGTAAAACTAACTAGCCTACTTGGAGTCTGAAAGTGGCACGGTGATCTAAAAAATTCACAAGACGCATCAACACACTGAAGCAAAAAATTAATTTCCCCTAAAAAACGGGGAAGCCTCACAGAACCCCACTACATGTTTTGCGAACCCTAGGGTTCCGCGGAACCCCGGTTGAAGAGCACTGGTCTAACGTATGGTTTCGTCACTTCAGGGCATGTGTGTTCTGTTATTCTGTGAACATAAGCGAAAGGATTGGTTTGCTCCCTACGCAAGTGGAACAGAACTCCAACCAAAATCAGTTTCTAGAGCAGTATCCAGGGGTGTAGTGTGGCGGGAACGCGTGGGAACGGCATTCCCACACCTTTTTCACGTCTTGCTTCAAAATGAGTCGGAAGCTGTTTTAAAACGGCTATTTTTTGGATGCGTTCCCAAACCTTTTTTGTTGGCATCCCTGTCAGTATCCGTTCGAGTTTGTGCATGTTAATGCTCATCGAAACAACAACGGGACGTGCAGTAATTCGTTTGCAGACTTGCATTCCTTACCAAGGCCGGATTTAGGCATGTGGAGGCCCCAGACCAGCTTTGGTGGGCACCTTGGCCATCATTACTGCAAACAAACATTTATAATGCTTTCGTTCTGTTGTTTGTAGTTTTCCGTCAGTAAAAAAAGAAAAAATGAAAATAATTTCAATAAATATAAACTTTTGTTTGTTTCTTAATACTGTTGTTATTAGCTATTTTTATGATTATTCACATTACATATGTTAAATTAGCCTTAACCAGGGACCTCACGGCTCGTGAATGTGGATGACCCCGGTTTCTGGAGGCCCCTGGGCAGGTGCCCACTTTGACTTCCCCTAAATCCGGCTCTGTTCCTAACGTAAAGCTTTATCGAATAAGAACAAATTCATTCATAGTGAAATAGTGACGCAGAAGCCACTACATTTTCAGACTGCAAATGCGTCTGTAAGACTAAACACAGTTCCTACTAACGCGCAAAACCAAGAGGTCCTACCGAGCAACCGAATAAAGTGGGAAAACTTGGTGGAAGAGGATGCAAGAAAAACCTTACAGACAATGTATCTTCCCTGTTCCTACATCATAAGGAATGCACAGTGGATGTAGAAGAGGAGCAGCTGTTCGTCAAAGCAGCTTTCATTTTATCAGTTATTCCAGTAAGTTGTGATAAGCATTTCGACGTGACTACAAACACTAACTCCCTGGATGAACCAGGAGGTAAATGCTACCCATGCAAAGAATTTATCTTAAAACACTAGATTCAGATAAAAACGAGCCTTTCTTTGCATTCACAATACGCCTACAAAGGCGAGAGTCTGCGACTCAAACGTTAAAAGAGTCCAAAATGCAATCTTGGGATGATTGCTGGCGTCACTTGAACTTCAATTACTGGCAAGCCAATAAAGTGTATCCCATTTTCTGTCCCCGAAGTAAACATGTAGCACCGCAAAATCCAGCAAAGACCAAGGTTGCCGTACTTAGCGTTGAGGATAGTGCTCATCCGCGCATATACTTTGCAGAAAATTAAAGATTCGACTAAGAAAAACAAACAGCAAAGCACGCTGTGCTCCAATTCCTGACACTACGGAAAGCGAAATAAAAGTGCCTTTGAACTGAAACCAGGGGCGTAACGAGAGGGGCAAGGGGGCCACAATTCCCCGGGCGCCGAATCACTATGGGGGCGCCGAATCACTGCGGGAGGCGCCGAATGACTGCGAGGGGCGCCGAAAAGTTCCAACAATGTCGCAAGTATTTTATTCAATACAGTACATTTGCTTACGACAGACCTCAGATTCGAACATGGGGCGCCAAACTTGCTTTTTGTCCCGGGCACCATCTAACCTCATTACGCCCCTGACTGAAACCATCTCCTTGTCAAGTACGATAATGAGCCAGTGGGATTGTTAATCGAGTGTGAACTTGCAAAGCACATACAAGAACGCATAAGTCACACGCAAACAATCTACAAAATCATATGCACAACGACATTAATCCAGAGATTTGTTTAAAGCAGGGATGGGGTTCTTGCGACCAGTGGCGATTCTAGAATTAAAAAATGGGGGTACTGCGGGGCAACAAAAAGAGGGAGCAACATAAATGTCTATCCTGCATGAGCATTTTTATGTTAACCAAACGAATTGAAGGTGAATTCGACACACAACTGGGGGGAAAAACCGGGGACTAGCCAAAAATCTGGGGGTCATGAATCCCAGGTCCCCCTTAGAATTGCCACTGCCTGCGACCAAATTTTAGTTACACAAATGTGCTTGATTTGTGTATTCAAGTAGAAAGAAATGTTGGATTTGTGTAGTATTCAACTAAAAAAACATGTCTACTTGGTTGTATTTTTCATCACAAGACAAACTTTGGAATTTTTGCGGCTCGCCCGTGATATTCCACTATTCATGCCGCCTGTGATAACAGATAGGTTTCCCGCCCTTGGTTAAGTCATACAGAGGTTGATTGTACCTCAGTTGCAGGCACTTAGACCTCCATAAAAGTACGGTACAGTATTCTAACCACAAGGCAGACAAAATGACATGACTTCACAGTGGAGTACATCTCATGTTCCAGTGGAATTGAGAAATTCCCGTAGTTCTTTCTACACCGTGCGTAAAATAATAATAAGTCCGCAGTCACTATCTATAATGCCGTGCTATGTCTATGCCTCGCGTCAAACCCTTAGTTCCACAAAACCCAATGAACCACGAAAGCGTGAGAAACAAATTTACAAATCATTTTGTGCTACACACAGTGGCGTAGCGAGGCTAAGTATTACCCGGGACCAATTACAAAAAAATTACACCAAAAGCTTTCAGGCTAATCAAGCCTTTGATATATGAGACAAAGAGATACTTGAATGCAAATCAAAGAAACGACCTGAGGAACGTATTCTACACTTCAGCTTTCAGTCGAATATGATCAAATCAGTATGGTTTACCAATTGTCTATGATTAACCAAACGTTGTGTATAGTGTGGGCTAAGTGTTAGGGAATTCAAATCATGTATGACCTTTACCCGACTTTTAAACTCCGTGCGGAAATTGCTGACTATGAAATACAAACGAACATGAAGGTGCTATATATTTTATATATACGCATGTGATTAAAATGATTTTTTTCCCATTAGGGCTTCAAATCCCGCAGAAAAGCTATTATTTTTTCTAGAAGCCCGTAATTTGTACAAAGTTAATCCTAAACACAGTTGTTCAGGACAAAACGCCAGACAACTGCATGTTTCATGGGTCATGCTTTGAAACAGTGGCGTGCAGAGGTCTGGTGATGCCCGGGGCGACTGCTTGATTGGATGCCCCACTTTCAAATTCTAGTATGGAACAGTGGCGAATGGTGGTCATCGTTACTGAATATGCCCTGTTTGTGACGTCGCAATATGACGTCATTTTCACGTTTGCAAATCAAGGTTTTGGCGAAGTTCGATGACACAGCATGCATGTTCAGGAACGCCGGAGCAGCAGCAGGGGGAGCAGTAAAAATATTTAGGGCCATGGAAACTTATAACAAAAAAAAATCGTTACCAATTACGTTTGTTTCTGTTCATCAACAATGTTGACCACAAAAATGATAACAGAATTATAGAAAATCATTCTGAATTTCCTGGGTGCCCGAATAGCTGCAATAAATTTGTTTCAAGTAGATCTTGATGAAACATGATATAACCTATGATACTGTTATGATAAAGCACCTCCGCCGCCGTTGTCCCTCTTTTGAAAGGGCAAAGGGGGTGATGCCCCGGCCATGATTCCATTCTCTGGCGTCACTGTGCATGTAATTCTGCACGTACGAACTTTACTCGTTGTTGTAGGCTACAATGTGTCACAGTAATGAACATAAATTACCAGCGGTCTCTTAAGAAAGAGCAGTTCATAACTGCAAAAATATCCGGCAACGCGTTAAAACAGGGGAGTAGAACACACTCAGTGCTACGTCAACGCGGTTCACAACTGCAAAAATACAAGGCTGCGCGTTTGTCTCGTCAGACATGGGGCGATTACAGCACAAATGTAATCGATTACGATTACTTGCCACCTGCTCCATTACGATTACGAATAAACAAAATCACAATGTAATCGATTACGATACACGATATTCCACTGAACATTAAAAAACAGCATGAGACGTGACAAGAAATGTCGATATATGTCAGGTAGTGCGATCAGGGGCCTAACGAGATTAGATGGCGCCCAGGGCAAGAAGCAAGTTTGGCGTCCCATGTTCGAATCTGAGATCTTTTGGAAGCAAATGCACTGTATTGAATAAAGTACTTGCGACATTGTTGGAACTTTTCGCCGCCCCCCGCAGTGATTCGGCGCCCCCATAGGGAATCATCACCCGGGAAATTGTGCCCTCTTGTCCCCCCTCCCTTCGTTACGCCCCTGGGTGTGATGTTGAGCCGTAAGAGCGCTGCTAAGGACCGCAAGATAGGTGAATAAGAATTCGGCTAGCCTTGACTATTTACCGTGATTTCATGCAAGGCCTTTTCATCAGATTTCGAGTGGAAGCCAATATGAACCACGAACTACCGAACCAGTAATATTTGCTAGCCTGCTGTTGAAATGTAAGCTCTGACCTTTGCTCAAAAAACTTTCGCCTAGCTGCGGTTGGGGAGATGGCCTTGGCTAGGAAGGAAAGTGTAGGCCAGGTTTGCACAACTCAGAAAACTCGAAGGGCCAAATTATCAATATTAATTTGCCGATGGCCGCAAAAGTCTACTTCATTTCGATGTAGAGATTTCGTTGTAGTATGGAAAAAAGTTTTGAACGACAATTGCTTAATGGAGGTAGAGCGTTTGCAACATTTTCTACAATTGAGAGAGCTCTCGCTAGCCGCAAGAAAAGCTGTCGCAGACCGTATGTTGTGCAGGCCTGGTGCATAGGTCTAGGAACTTGGGTAAAATTGCCCGCCAATCAGGTGTGTTGAAAAGCCCTCGATTTCAAGACCAACACATGGGTATTTTAGCACATTGGATTTAACCCAGACTTTTAAGTAAGCATTTCATANATCTTCCCGCTCCACAGCCACATTTCTTACTTTTGTATGCTACCAGTCTAGGNCTTACACAAAATCTGAAGAGTTGAACAACTTCTGAAAGTTAATTTNCATCAAAAACTTGCCGCCGCCAGAAGGTGCCGAGANCCCCCCTTGCTACGCCACTGGGTACACACATATATATATATACATTGTTTTCAAAAGAGCTAAGTTTGACATGCGTAGCCAAAAATAGCACAAGTCTGTTAATGAGTTTATAACAGATCTGATCGCTATAATGCAAAACGTGAAATACGAGGAGGCTTTATGCGTGACCTCCTAAATTCAGTTTGAAAAACTAATTGAATGAATGAATGAATGAATGAATGAATGAATGATAGAATGAATGAATGAATGAATGAATGATAGAATGAATGAATGAATGAATGAATGAATGAATGAATGAATGAATGAATGAATGAATGAATGAATGAATGAATGAATGAATGAATGAATGAATGAAT
>JGI24158J21664_10006057_pt1 | contig 15892 bp, 12 predicted proteins | sample Ectturendosymbi3_FD_21664 | JGI IMG/M metagenome (IMG submission 21664)
TGAATGGAGACATTTTGAAAGACCGCAACTACAGTACTTCATCTGAATACCGAGATAGTCATGAAGCGATATGCTAGTGTATTTTGGCAGTGGTTTTTGCAAAGGGATTCTGCTAAATTTTGAGAGACGGTTGGAAAAATTTGGGAGACCTTTGCGGTCCCTCAGACCCTAAACACTGATTAGGCATACTGAATTTTGTAAGGAGGCAAGACCCGGTTCTGAATGGCAACTGCTTCGCATTATGAGCTCCATACCTTTTTACCAAAAACCTATACACGTATCTTTTTACCAAGAAGGAATACATTACCGTACTGCTCACAAGTAAAATACAGAGACAGTAATTAATGCTTCCAGACTCATCAACAATTTTTGTCATTGCTCTATCTAGACAGCGGAGTCTCAGTTTAAGAGTCGAAGTCGTTTGTCAAAAAAAAGCAAACCTATTGCTTAAGATTACATTTTCCATATTTTTCTAAAGTAAATTTGTTTATGATGCTGGCAGTGTCTATTACACACAGAACGTTCGTATTCTATACTGCTTAGAATCAGGCTGTTCAGCTTTTTTGTCTAATGATGCTCCTTTGTTCATTCTGTCATCTCAACTTTAGAAAATGACCGTTCTCCATTGCAGTTGGTCACCATGCGAGATAAATTCGTAATTCATTTCCAACATTTGAACACGAAGACTCTAAATACACTACCCAACGGCTAGTGAATAGGTGCCAACAGTGGCGTAACTAGAGGATTGAGCCAGAGGGGGAAATTCACCTGAAGCGGACCAACTGTCTACCGTATGGGGTTCACTAGTTAAAAATTTAGAAAAAAGTTAAGCAAAGATAGTGAATCCGGATGCCGTGGATGTCTATACTAGCTAAAAAAACGAAAACATCCCGAAAAACGCAAAAAACAACAACCTACTGAAAACCAAAAGAACACTAAATATCAAAATGTTAGCTGAGGGGCCCAGTTTTTACATTGAATTTGTGAATTTGTCAGGGAAGGCGGCTAGACCCCTGCTTCCCGTCAGTTACGCCACTTAGTGCCAAATACAGAGCTGCCTGTTAGAGTTTTGCAAAAAAATGACATGATAGTCTCACCAAACACAAACAAGATTTGAACAGAAAATTCCGGTTAGATAAAAATTAATTGAATCTTTCTACCATCTTCCCTACCTGGACATCTGGAAGTCGCAAAACTTGCCAGTGAATATATAGCCCTACTGTAATTTTTTCTAATGGATTTTGTGTCTGTTGGAAGCATTATATCGCAGTAACGTGGATGTATTTGCATTTCTAAAGGTGATCTGGCAGAAATTGCAATAATTATGTCTTAATTCCCATTGTCCTTGTGAAGGTAACCTTTGAGATCTAGATCTTTCAACCACCCTGCTATAAAATTGCTGTGTGTCCGTGGCGTAGCCAGGGAGGGGGCTGGGGGCCAGGGCCAGCTCTAGCAGGTGCTGGGCCCAATGCAAAACCTAGGCGCGGGGCCCCTCTGACCAGTGGTGTTATTACGTCATCGTGCTCAGTCAACCGTGCTATGACCTTTGTGATGAAGGTATTTTAGCAAAACAAGTATGTGAATATCAAAAAGACGGCAAATTATTGGAGTTGATCTGTATGTAGGCTAGATGACAACAACAGTTTCTTTTCTGGGGAGTGGGCTGGAAAGTAGACAGTGTACCGCTACCACTCGTAATTAAGCCGAAAGTTTTAAAAGGAAGGTCTGCAATTGAGTGGCGAGTGTAAATGCAAATTTACGTCAATCTAACCGTGGTGACAAGCGAATTGCACTTACAGTGCAATTGCTTCGCTTGTGTTGAACGACAGTTTCCTTCGAAGAACAACTGACTTGGAGAAAACTCTTAACATAAACTGATTGCTTATCTCCCTTTCGGTAACTACAATCGCAGACGCGTTCTTGCAGAAAGGTAACGTCTGGTCGCATGATCAACCATCCGCTTTATGATGCAATACACGAAAAAAGCAAATTTCGCAAGAGAGCAACCTATGCATCCGCCCAAAGTTCCCCAAAGCCCAAGTTTACAGAACAGGGGTTCGCAACTTTTCTCTGACATTGTACTCTTTTAGCATTTCGATAGATGATCATGAACCTTTAAAACTTCTAAGACAAAAAGGCTGAGTAAAATTCCAAAAATCTATTGAATTTTTAATACAACTTTCAGAAATTTGGAACTATTAAGGTAGACTGCGTTTGTTTGTCTCAAAGTTAATGTATTGCAAATATACAATGAATGTACCTCTTCAGATAGACAAATGTACCTCTAGGGGTACACATGTATCCCAGGTTGGGAATCTCTGTTATACAATCAACTCACTGCGCTTCATCATGCATGGACTTGGGACGCAAACTGTTTATTATGAATTGGGAATGTAATGTACAAAGATTTTTCAACTGTCACGTCACAGTTGTTGTAGAAACTATCAAACAAAATTTGTAATGCGCATGGTTGATTGATGAAATAGAAGCACATAGCTTCCAAGTTTATTGATAAACAAGAATGAGTATGCCGGATGACATTCACAATTTTTACCTTGCCTAGTTAACCTGCAGAGGAGCTTTGAAAGTGTCCTTTACGTTTATGAACCTGCATGGAATTTAAAGTGGTGGTTTTTCTACCTACCGATTTAAGCTTGCAAATAGCGAATTCACAATAAATGTTTTGTGGGGCGGCAAATGATAAAAGTACTTGCACGACCGACAAATAACGCCGAACAATTTTGTGGACAACGGAAAGGAGGTACATTTAAGTGCGAACACTTCACAAAATTTTTTCCTGGTTTGCATGACATTTTTGGCTTCCGCATGACCAACCTGTCATCTTTTGCCGTTGGTTTCAATGTGGTACATTTAATTTTATTTTAACAAAATAATGCAGTAGTTAGACTGTGCCACATCTTCCATGAAGCAAAACTGCAAACCTTTGTTAAAATGCAGATAACCCGCAATCAACCAAAAACTTTCCAAAACAGAAGAATATTTCGAGAACTGAACAAGGTTAGACACTCGTCTTGACTTGTTCACTGCGAGTTGAATCACCACACATTTTGTTTGTAGTAGCTGTAGGTCTACTTCAGTCTCAACTGGCACTACTAACAACCAAATTCTATCCATAAAGAGTAGGACGTGGTGGAGCGCAGATATAACGCTCAGCATGAGAATTGAGCACGTTTGATAACGTTCGATAATTATTATAATAATTAGAGAAAAATCAGCGTTCATTCAAACGAGATAATAAATAGCTGAGAATGAGATTCATAAGCCTTTTTGCAATTATCGTGCGCAAGGAGTATCTGGCAAAAATAAAAAAAACATGCCCAACCAGCAACCACCATGGCGCTGAGCCCAATGCAGCCGGATCGATTCCATTGGATTAAGGCTGTCTCTGCTTGGGGCCCAAACTGCTTTGAAAGCAGTTTAAAACATTTCATTATTTTCAAAAATTATTTTTAAAGTCGCATCAAAACCGGTGAGAAACTTGGGTAACCTTCTAACTTCCATCAAAGACCCCGCGGATATAAAGTCTCGACAAGGCGTTGTTTATTCTATTCCATGCCATGACTGCAATAAACGATGCATTGGAGAAACCAAAAGAAGCCTTGAAATTCGTCATCAGGAACATGAAGCGGACATAAAAAACAAACGATTCGACAAAAGTCCCTTAACTCAACACACACTTGATCTAAATCACAGAATGGATTGGGATAACTCAAAAGTCTTGGAATTTGAATCCAACTATTACACACACCGATTTATCTTTTCACATAAATAGCGACAAAGACACAATGAATGAACAATTTTCGGACTTGTTCCCCGACATCTACAGGTTTATGTTACAATAATCTACATTACAATTTCTCAATTTCCTTCGTTGGTTAATCATTCTGTTATTTTTGTCCACAACTTGGTTCATCATTCTGTTGTTTTTATTTTCTTATCTTTTAATCACCATTCCTCGCCTCCCGAGTTCTCATCAGCACGGTGCCATCTGGAGCGCACACATTTTATAACATCCGTGCTCAAATCTCACGCATTTCGTTCTTAGCCCTGATGATGTTAGTTCTATCAACTATCGAAACGTTGGCAAGTTTTTAACGTGTTTTTATGTTTTCAGCGCCAGTAGAGCCTGATTAAAGCTTGTTTAAGTTGCAACCATTTTTCCCTTGAAGATATCAGGTGGGCGCGACTCTGCAACGTGGTTTTCGTAGGTCTCCTTTGGTCAACGTACGCTTAGCATTGGCAGTCATAGAAAAAGTTATTTCAACAAGAAAAGCTTAAAAAGTTTTGCTCTCATTTCAATAAATTAGAGGCACGAAGCTTAGTCTAAAAAAACGCAAGGGCAAATGATAGGCTTAGGTACGATTGTGCCGTAGGCGTTTATTATAACGGACGTTGACCGAAACAGTTGCACAACATGGTAATGGCTGTACTGAATAAAGTTTTTCAAAGTGCTTTGTAACTAGAGCCGGTTTTAAGCCTATTTTGGGGCTCCCACACCTTAAAGGGGCCTCGGGCAAGTGCCGACATAGTTAACGTTTGAAGCCTTTCATATATCCTAAAAGAATTAAAATATTAATTAAGCGTTAAGTGAACAATGAATCATTCTGTACATCACTAAATTTAAAGATCGTTATATTAAATTTGTTACTATAGCCTGCTATTTGCAGCATATATATTTCTTTAGTTAAAGGCGGGTGTGGCCTACTAAATGAAATATTAATATACATAAAGCTTTACGCTTGTAAAGCAGGTATGCCGCCATCGCTTAACATTTTTGTTTGATCAATAAACAAACGCAAGGTCCGCGGCCCACGGTCTGTAGAACTTCTACATTGCGACAACCGTTGCACATGCACAGAGCAGAAATACGAACAACTTTTAGTGACACAAGGTTCGATCCCATCAACGCCAAGGCCGAGCTGTTTTTTGTTAGTTTTCGTTAAAAAGGCTCAACTTATCAAACGTACTCTATTGCAAAAATACCTCTCCGTGACCCGTCAAAAATTCTTCCGCAGCCCGCAGGTTGAGAGAGTCTGGAGTAAACGATTAGACTCGAGTGGTGCTGCTGGTGCTGCTTACCGGAGACTAAAAGCCAACAGGGAAGAAAATATGACGTCGAGTTCATACATGCACACGTAACGAAAGCAGAAAAAATAGGAAGAATAGTGATGAGAAAGGTGGCGACAATCAGAAAAAGCAAGACTCATAATCCACAATGAAAAACAAGATCCATTTCAGTTTGCGCGTGTTGATTTTATTTATTATATCTTAATTAGGCACGAAAAATGATCTTCTTTCATTTTAAATTATTGTAAGCAAATATGAGGGGTGGAAAGGGCGGCACTTTTATGGTCGACCCCGGGCGGCACTTAGCCTCCCTACGCCACTGTTTTGTGTACCACTTAAACTTCGATGCACTTTGCTACTTTATTTACTACTAGTGAAAGTGAAACGTATTCAATTAAAAATTGGCTTGTGCTATCAACGGACTGACTGAGAACTTGACCCAGGTGGTCTTTCGCTAACCCAGTCCCTTTTCAATTCAACATGTTAGAACACAATCATCAAACTGTGAAACCTGGTATTTCTGATGTTTTATATTGTTATAGTGAAAATAACGGCCAAAGAAAACGATATCAAGGACATTTTTGCAGACGTTTCGGCAACTTCTGCCACCATCATCAGTGCATTTGCATACAGAACTGCAGTGATCTTGCTGCAAGTTCTTATTGTCCGTCAGGAGTAAAGCGCTGAGAAAAATGAAAAACGTGTTAGGCTGTTTCGGTAGTGGCGTAGTGGCGCGAAGCATAGGAAGTCAAGTGACTCGGCTTGAAATAGCCGGTGAGAGACGTTGTCGTGTGACAGCGTGTTTTTTGTTTAGGAATTGCTGAATCCAACTGCACAAAAAATTGTTGGGGTAGCCGTTGGGAGATAACATTCGCTTAAACATTCACAAATTCAGTGTGCACCAGTTCGTAGGAACTGGCTTTTTCATAAACGCGGCGGAGGAAAGAGCTGACAAGGTTTCATTTCCTGTGCCACGGAACAAAACTAGACCATTTTGAGTAAAGACCTGCCAATTAATGACGAAGCTTGAAATGATGCACATATTGCAAACACAGGTGTGCCGTTGTATTAGCGCACACCCAGGGTTCCCAAATCAAAAAACGACACGGGAAACCCGTGATGCATCAATCAAGCAAGTTTAACAGCAGGTTTGAAATTTGGCTCAGAAAATGAATTGCCCATGATCACCTTTCAATCCTGTTTTGTGGTTTTCACTTGATGGCACATATCTTGAAAAAGTCATGCCACCATCAGCGTGATTGGGTGTGCGCCGCACGCAAATCAATGGTATTGAAGAATATGAGAATTACTGGTATTTGAATAATATGTGAAAACTGCTGTTGACAAAGAAATGTTTTGAAAAATTAAATCCATGGAGCACGTGTTAGTAGCTTTACAATAGGAAAAATCATCTATTTACAGCATTTCAATTTTTGTGATTTCACACTTTGCATGCCCCTGCATTGGATGCCCGGAGAGGTCACGTTAAACACCCCTTTTCACGCCACGAGCTTCTATTCATGTATATAGTGGGGCGGGAACGCATGAGAACGGCGTTCGCGTTCTCACACCTTTTTCACGTTTTGCTTTAAACTTTTTCACGTTTTGTTTTACAATGGCTATTTTTGGATGCGTGCCCACACCTTTTTGTTAGCAATGCAGGTACATCCTTGGTTCTATTCCTTAATCGTTTGACTGAGGCTTTGTCTTTAGCCATTTATCGGGCACTAGCGAATAAGTAAAACATCGAATAAGTTTCGTAAGTCGGAGTAAGGGCGCTGCAGCTTAAATAATTTGTAAATATGCGGGAACTAACAGTAGCCATTTGTGTGACAGCAAGATTCCCACAGCCAGGGACATACAATCGTCTCAACCAGGTTCTGACTAATGTCCTCTTGCCTGAAACGCAGCAGTACAGGCTGACTTCTAACCTTTCCTAAAGCGTCAAAAGGACGTGGTATTGAAGATGTATGGCAAACTAGCGTTATTGTTCAGTCACAATGTCTGCCCTTCGTGTTGTACCCCAATGCCACAGTTTGTCAAAATACTTGCTGGTGCTGGCCTAACACGCCCGACTTCAATGCATTAGATAAGGGGGATGTGTTGACGCAGCTTTGCAGTTGTTGGTTCCACGGGGCGCAAAATATTAGTTCCGGAAATTTTAAATCAACAACTTTAATTTTCCCCAAGCATTTTTGCGCCATTATCAAAGTGGCGTCCATAGCACATCTTTGCCATACCCTAGATATGGCAGGGGTGGCCAAACTACGGCCTGCTGGCCGCATCCGGCACGACAGCTAGTTAATTTCGGCCGGCCAAATACTTTGCACATTTTGTAAGCACCACGTATCCGACTGTGGAGAGCAGTGCAAAAGCATTGCCTGCTGACTGTCTCTTGTTGACTTGTCTACCACAGCTGAACTTATCTGCAAGCGTTATGCAAACAAATTGGTGTGGCTTTATTGTTATTAGTGTTTTGCAATACATTTCAACAACGTTTGTTGCGTAGATTATGTCAATCGAATAGTATCCGATGCTCCAGTGGCCATGGCCAGGCAGTCGCGAATTCGGCCATCGGGCCAACAAGTTTGCCCACCCCTGCCCTGGAGTGCAAATAAAAAAATGCAGGGACGTCAGAGAAATGGGGAGTGGCGGGAGCATTGCCCCCTGACCTTTTTCACAGTGTTCCATTTCATATCACAAGTACTTTCATGGTTTATCAACACCGAATTGAAACAAGCTTATTGCAACTATTTGCACACCCAGAAAATTCAGAAGGGTTTTCTGTGATTTCTGTTATTATTTTTCAGGTCAACATTGTTGTTAAACAGAAAGAAAGGTAATTGGTAACGATTTTTTTTTCATAAGTTCACATTTCCCTCAACTGCGTTACTGCTTCCCCTACCCTTCCGTTGCTTCGGCGTCCCTGAATGAATGTGACTGAAATTTGTGCAATTCGTTCCATTCACAAAGATTGTTCCATTGTATGTGTGCATTGAAATCTCCCGTTTTAGTTTGATCAAATTCGAGAAACTGTCGTTCGATAAACTGTCGTTTCGATAAACTGTTATTCAACAAACTGTCGTTTCGATAAAGTACCGGTATAAGGCAATAACTTTTCCAATGGTTCAGATAACGAACTTTTCACACAAATTAGATGTGGTGTTGCAGTTTTTTAAACCTCAATGTGGAATGTATAGCACATGAAGTGTTATGTGCAATATCTGAAATTCGTCATGCTGTCATTCAAAATTCTGCTCCTGGCACTGTTGTGCTACATCATTAGAGCATTAACAATATGAATAAATCCTTTAATATAGCGTCCTCAAGGTTCAACAAATTTCTCAAAGTTTTAACAAACATGCAGCAATGTGCAGAATGTGCCAACAGGTTTTTGGTTTAAACTTTACCGAAACGATTTATATCACCACTAGTTTCAAGCAAAAAAGTTTTTGTCTGAGAGACCGATTCACTAATCTCATCAAAGCTCACACGGTAAGAATAGTCTCCAACATCAACAATATTTTGAAATTAACTTATACAAATAAATGCTCGGGAAACATGTTCCATACCTCATAATAAAGTGGAAAATTTTTAAAGGAAAAAATTGGATCGCAAGCAGTACAATAACTTTATTGCTTGCCACAAAAGATAACAGATCGAAACATTTGCTGCTCTTTAACATAAATAACCGTTGATAACATTTGAATTTCGATTATGCATAGTCAAATACAGTCGCAGAGAACAAACGTGCAATATACCAGCGCAAATAGTAAATTCGCATGTTCGAACACCACAAGTTCGGATTGAACAACTTCCATTGTACACTCTTACAAAAAATTTGTCCGTTCAGGTAAATCTGTCAATATTGGACATGAAGTACACAGGAGGTTACAAATGAGAGTTTTACAACATGACTTTAATGAAAATCACGGTAGTAATAACGTAGGGTTGCAGAATCAGAGGCTTGCGGTTGGCTCAGAGAAACCAAAAAAAGATGACTAAGCCTTTGATAAGATGGGCAAATTAAACAATTTGCCTAGATTGTGAATCTCTGATAATCAAAAATACGTGAAAGCCGAATACTTTCTTTTTGACTTTCGGCCAACGATTTACATTAGGGTCTCTGTGGCTACATTTTGCTGTTATTTTAATAATACAAAGAGGTCCGTAACCAGCTTGGGACACCAGGAGGGGCAGAGTTTTCTAAGAGGAGCCCAAATGTTTTGAACTGTGTCCAATAGTTTTAAAGGATGTTCAACACATTTTTCCAAGTGGAAGCGAGAAATTTTCTAGGGGGCGAAGACCCCTCTGCGCCCCCCCCCCTGGTTACGGGTCTGAATACAAATGCTAGGATTTAACATTTGTGGGAAACATACTTCTACAGTACTTTGCGCTAAGCTCTGAAAGCACTGAATTATGCCAAGACACAGCAGCGGCATCCTCTGCACTGAAATTTGGAATTTGAAACAAATGTAGATCAGGCCTAAAGCCAGAGATTAAACTTCGGATTCATCAGATTTTTTTGTTGTGGCGGAATTGTTCTCATTGGAATCGAATTCCAAACATCCAATAATTTTTTAAGTCAAGTCAAAGCTTTCTATTTACTGTACACGCGGAAAACAACCTCTGCCTCTTACGCTGTGTGTGTGTAACAACTATGTCTCTGCAGAACGTGGTTGGGATTTACAACGTTATCAAAATGTCGTTGTGATGAGAGCGAGATATTCCACTTCGGGACGAAGAGACTAGTATGAAATGTACGGAATTGTATGACAACCAATAATTACATGCCGCGCTTTTGTAGTTCGAAATGTCCAAAACAATTTTGGGGGACACAAAAATTTTTGAAGGTGGCACAGAATGCCTCCACCGTGGCTACGAGCTTGATGTACATGCCCACATACCTGCACTAATTATTACATGCGCATATTTCGATTTTCAATGTACGGGCTTTCCAAAATTCTAATGCGTGTACACCTGCGAACATCTTGCAGGAAAGTGCAGATAAACAAATCTTTTCGAAAATACGTTTCATACAGAGTGTAAATTGATGTACATATTTAGTAAATGCAGATTGCTACACATTAAACGAATAAAAGGCGTACCCAGAAAATATCTCACAGTGCATAATTTAGAATTAAAGTCAATATGCTTTAAGTCTGCATTTGGTTTTACGTTTAGTTGATTTTTGTGCGTAGAACCATGTGGTTGCCATCAAAAAGAAGACGTTGTAGGGCTACACACCTCCATCTCATGTTGTTCTTCTCTTGCAAGAGATTTACGGCGAAGTTTCAACAACATAGTTTTCAAAGGGCTGCGAATACGTGCTGAATGAAGCAAAGGGTTGATGATACTATTTACAGGAGTCACTACAAGAGCAAATGTGCTCAGCCAACCGTTGTGGTCTTTGTAGAAATCTTCTAAATCGTCTTTTTCCAGTTCGCTGCTCTTGGCCACGAACCAAAAAGCAACGCAACTTATTGGTACCCAGCATAGGAAATCAGTTATGACAATTGCAATCACCAAATACTTCATTTTCGTGTTTTCGTTTTCTTGATTGCTCACCGATTCACTACTGATGCTGCAGCAAATATTCTGTCCCACCGGGCAAATGATATTGCAGAAGATGCCTTCCCTCTTAGTTCCAACTGTTTTGGAGTAAATATAAACGTAAGCGAGAGTTATGTAAAGGAATGATATGAAGTTGAATGTGATAACCAATAACGAGAAAACAGATGATCCATGCCGGAAATGGGAGAAGTACTTCATTGTGCAAAGACTTTGCTGTCCGTAGTACCCGAAGTCAGCTACGTGATCAAAGTCACATATCAACCGCTGCTTATACCGTAAAATGTCATTTCTGGAAAAGTTTGGATAGTCGCTTGTGTTCAGTGCCTGACTTATTTTTGTATGTAGCCATTCGAACTTTGTTTCGATGAGCTCGAACAACACCGGTTTTAATTGGTTTCTGTTGTCGCGTATCAAGACAAATTTTGAAAAGATTGCCCGAAAGTAATCACTGCCTATCAAAGGCACGAAACCCACCAACAGCCAAACAACCCATCCCAACAAAGCACAGGCAATTACGCACCTTGTCAGGACATGCTTGTACGGATGCAAGACGCTGTAAAGTCTAAACGTTGTCATTATAACAAGTGACGTAACTGAAACTTGGCAAGAAACGAAGTTAGTGAGACCAATGAAGCTGCAAGTTTGAGTCGTTCGCCATTTCAATCGACTTTCGTTGCTATAGGTACCAGCGTACGTTAGAGCGAGGCCACCAATGAAACACATGTAAACTCCCATTAAAAAGTCTGCAACAGCTAAATTAAGAATCATTGTGGTGTGTATTCTTTGAACATTTGACAATGAATGGAATTTTCGTTTGACAAAGTGCAAGTTGCTCGCAATGAGAATCAGATTGCCTGCTGACGAAAAAACAGCAACAATCCAGATGTAAACTATCAACACGGGTGAGTGAATGAAGTCTTTGCTTTGATTTTTTTGCTCATTGCACGACAACGGATCTTCTTCGCAAAAACTCGGACTGAAGAGAAGATTGCTGTTGTTGCATATGCGCATCCATTTCGTCATGTTTATGCAATTCTTGCGTTGCTTTTCCGTTCCATTTACTTCGAGGTTGTCTGGTTTCGAAAAGCAAAGCTGATGAAGGAAATATAAGAATAGACACCGCACTGGTCGGAACATAAAAATAAGCGTTTTCTAGAACGTAATGTTGAGTGAAAGAAGTGATACGTACCTGATTTTCCTTCCATTCGAACTTCCGTAAGTTCTGTCTTCCAGTGACTGTCCGTTGAAAAATTGCCACATAAAACTAAGGATGAGTTAACCGTGTCATTATAATTTTCATTGCATTGTAGTGGTATAGAGAGGCAACAGGTGTCCAGAGGAAATGCTAAAGAAGAATGTCACCATTCAGTTTAACTGTCAACTCAAAAATATCGCTGTATTTGTATTATCACACACTGTATATCTTCCATCATTTTCAAGCAAACACGTTTTCACAACCCGGTTGCCTGGCATCATAACAGAGAAATATTTCGGAGTTTCGCTTGAAAATGTAAATTTCAAAACATTGTTCCCAGACAACCTGCTGTTGCGGTTAGATATAGACTACTGTTTTCCAGCCATTTTTTATGATCCACAGATGGTTTTCAAAATAAAAGTATGTGAAAATTANCTACCTTGTTTTTATTGTGCATTAACAAAAGGAGTGTCCACTGAAGCCGCGCAAAATGTCGGTAGAGTCATTATTTTGTTGTTGGGCATTACTGTGTTTTTTAAAACTTCTAGGATGTCTGCGCCGCTTTCAAGGACACTCTTTTCCAAGCAACACTTGGTCATGATTCAGTGTTTGAAAACACTTTACCTAAGAATAGTTTTGCAGGAAAGATGTTCTGAAACCCACCGTTATTATGAGATGAAAATGAAATTTCAATCGAATGTAAGTGGAGCATTCTGTTGTGACCAACCCGTGCATAGTGTTAGTACGTTTGTGTCGATGCTGGTGGGTCTCGAGAGTTTTACTCTGGGCCGAGTATGTAAAATGGTGCGGTAGCCCTCTTGTCTGGCTTAAGATGCAAAGAAATCTGCGAAGGGAAGTCTCTTAAGTCCCTTGGGACGCAAACGATGCAGCTCGTGCTGTGTCTTGTAGTCTTAGGCTTATTCACCAACGGAACAACAGTTAAGGCATAGACAACTTCTGCATCACTTTAAACAAATCTCTACCTCGAGGTCGTTTTGTGTGTGGTCTTGTGCAGCGTTCGTATTTACTATGCTAAGTGACGGATCCATGGGGAGCAGTTTGCAGCAACTTCACCCCAAACACGTTAGTGGCGCCCCGTCGAAAGGCGCCGTTTGATATAAATGTGCCCTTGTTTGGCACCTATCGAAATATAAACAGAGATTAAAAAATGCTCTAAAGTAAGCAATTCTTTACGATTCGTTGACCTTCAGGATTTACATTCCGAACTTTCACACAGCCTATACTATCGAATAGTATTAACAATGCTATCGTTCGTAATAATAATAGTGTTCCATTATTTATTTCCCTCGTGAGAACTACAAACGCAGTCCCTTTCGCCAGCATAGTTCTCGACTTGTCACAGGGCTGTGAAAGTTTGGTTTGTTTTTTTACACATTTGTTTTTTACTGCATGATAGCTGTCTTGAAAGGAAAGACAGTGGTGTGAAAACAGGAATGCACTATGGAAAGAAAAATTATAACTGACACAAGATTTTAGACGACGCCAAAGCGAAAAACCAACTTAAGGACTGATGCCAGCATAGGGGGGAAGGTATTTTACTGGGGGGGAGGAATTTCCCCTGAAAATAATAATTTGCCCTAAAAATGAAAAATTTTCCGTGAAACTAACTTTTCCAGATCAAAGTCATTATAACCAGTCACGACCAGGAGAGATTGTGGCGATCGTCCCCTAAAACCTACGAAAGTAACCTTGTTTACCATGATTTTGTACAATTCGGAAAACAACATTCGCGATATAGGGTCATTTCGTCGTCTACTGTTTTGTCACAGCAGTTTTGTGAAGCATACTTCATCTCTCTTACAGTAGCGAAGCTGTCATGAGACTTGACTAGCAAGTATTACTGAAATCGCCCCCCATAAAGTTACTGGCTGGATCCGCCCCTGGCCACGACTTTGGTCCAGGTTACTCACTACAATAGCCCAAAATACGCGGATCAACCCCGATGGATATACACTGAATGCACTGTATTGAAAACGTTTTCACCGTTCAGGATTTTTGAGCAACTTGCGCTTGCCTTGAAAAACAGAGTGTGCCCTGAATTCACTGTATTGAATATATATTTTTTATAATTCAGGATTTTTGAACAACTTCCGCTTGCCCTCAAAACATAGTTTGTCCTGAAAATTTTCAAGCCAGTGGGGGCAGAAGCTCCACCGTCCCCCGCCTCGTTCGCCTATGGTTGCCAGTTCAGCCCGTGAGTCCGCAGTATCTCTGCATCGCTGTTTTGCAACATAAATGTTTGTGTTTGAGTTTATTGTGGGAACTAATGCCCCTGACTGAATTATAATGTAGCGTTCAAAAGCTATAGATACACGTTAGCAACAAACTTGCCCTTATCTGGAAAAACTGCATTGAGCGTCCTCCACTAGCTCAAGGAATTATGACCTAACAATGCAATTGTGCAACAGCTCACTCCTCAAACCGGTAAAATGCAGCGTAGCAGTGAATTACTACGTCGTAGCACAACACGTTTCAATAAACCACAGCACTAAGCTCCAGACGCGCAACCAGGGGAGGGACAAATACTCCCCCGAAAAGTTTAAAACTTTGCATAGCAATTTTGACATTTGCAGTAACATTCAAAGAATGAAGATGAAAATTTATATTCTAATCACTTTTTAAGAAATTTCGTATTTGAATTTTTCTTTGTCCTACTGGTTAAGCCCCAGACTCGTAAAAGAACAACTTAGAAACGTGGTTGTGGAGTGAAGAAACCGATCATATGTTTACTCAAAATTCTGGGTCAAACCCAGGGTGCTTAGTACCCTGTATTTGCCTGATATCAGGGTTTTTTGAAAGACTTGCTTGTGGAGCAATTTCCCCCAGTCTCTGCACCTTCCTCCTCACACAAGGCCATTTTCCCTACTTCTGTCGAACATCCTTTGAACCAGGACAGAGCTCATATTGCGCCACAGGCTAGCAAGTAATACTGGTCTGGTTTATCAAGGTGAAAATTGCTCTCCCAATCTGATGAAAAGACCCTGCCTTAAATCAAGGTAAACAACCAAAGCTATCTTAATCCTTTTTCTTTTATCGTTCGATCCTTAGCAACACCCAACGGCATATCATTACATTACCTGACACATATCAACATTAGCGACAAACAATACTTGCCACGTCTCACATTGTCGAATGTTCTGTGGGGGATTTTTAATAAACTGGCGTCACAAGCTACAGCGTATTGACAGTAGGTGTGTTTATCAATATCAACATCAAATTTTTGCGGAGGACGTGAAGAACTCGGCAAAGATATAGCTACTCAGTTCAGTTAGAACTGATGATTTTCTATCTCACGCATCAGTATCGGAAAATGATGTTCTTAATGGGAGATAGTGCAGTTGGTGTGTTTGCGTCGGTAACATTGAGACCAAATTGCAGGCTTGACCTGCAAGTAGAGTGAATCAGAGCCAGCCAACAAGTAATGTGGGTTTCCGAGAAGGTTTGACTACTTTGTTCAATGGTAGACGTAACATTTGGAGTCATAGGAAATGTAATTTCAACTAGAAAAGCTTAGATAAGGTGTTGATCTCATTTTGACAAAATAAGAGGAGATGAACCTTAGTTTAGAAACCAAACGTAAGGGCAAACGATTTGTCTGTTCATGATTGTGGTGAATGCCTTTAGGATGTTAGCCAAAACACAACTTGGCAATGGCTGTACTGAATAAAGTTGTTCAGGATAGTTACCGTCGAATTTAGACGTTGTAGACACTGCTGAACGTTAAAGGTTTGTTAATACAGTTTTATAAAGAGTTGTCTGTTGCTAACGGACGGAAGGAAGAAGTAATACTTTGCCCGCTTAATAGGAAAAACCTAACATCGAGATAAAGTTTGTAGGTGACGATGGCGTTTGCGATCAAGACTTCTCAACCAGAGCTGTTTTAAGGGGTGTCCGTTCAAAACAGACCCTTGTATAACAAATCACGTTCATAGCAGACCACATTCATGGGCTTCGGAATGATTTTTTCCAAGGGGGGGGGGGGCATTAGGGGATTTTTCCAAAATTTTTCTAGGG
>JGI24158J21664_10006060_pt1 | contig 15891 bp, 13 predicted proteins | sample Ectturendosymbi3_FD_21664 | JGI IMG/M metagenome (IMG submission 21664)
AATAAACACGATGCAAAAATAGAAAGCTTCTTCAGAATGAAGTCAACAGCAAAACAGGAACATAATTTAAACTGAAACAGGAACAGTTACATCCCCAAAACGTGTGTGGATCCTTGCCCCGTGGGGTCTACAACACTGGCAAGAAGACACTACGCTTGCAACGCTGACTAGCGGAAAGATTGAAAAAAGCGTGCAAGACGCGGATCATTTTAAGGCAACGCAAAAGCCAGGACATTTGCCTGACAAGGAAACCAACTACCATTGCATTATGCGGCGCAATGAAAAACTAAGACCAGTACCATATATTGCAGAGAAAGTTAAAAGCTCACAAGATTAATTAGTGGCGAAAATTATGTGCAAATTGTGTGATTTTGTTTCATGATGGTATTTGAATTGTGAATATGTATCGTATGTTGACAAAAAGGTGACAGTTTTAAAATTAAGGAAGAGCACAAGGGGGGCAAAAGCGATAGTTGGTCCACAACTGTTTTGACTAAATTGTCAAAATGCCTACGTGACAAAAAGTGAATTCCGAACAAAGACAAAAAAACATGTGACCAGTATGCACCAATGAANAAATTACGGGTCAAGTCAAAGTAAAGAAAGAGACNACGTGATAAATCATGCCATTTTGTGAACAGAAAAAAGTAGGAAAATGACGTAANGCTCACGAGCACGAAAAACAGCGCTTTACGGTGCTCCGGATGTTCCGGTGCAACATTGACGCAAATCCGGGAAGCCGAAGTTCCTAACCAAATTGCATTGTCAATCTGCTAGGTTGAAAAACAAAATTACGTTATAATAAAACAGACAAAAATTACAGCTGTCAGTCACGACCAAAATGCTGGGTAAAGGAAAGGCAATATGGTTTGATAGCATTGTGGGGTTCGCATAAAGTTGTGTTGACCGGATTTGGCACCTGGTCGACGACGTCGTGACCGAAAATCTGAGGATGCTGAAACTCAGAGGTAAAAAGCAAAAGCAGAAATTCAATAGGAGGTTGTTCGCGCACTTCGAAAGCAGCCCGACCTCCTCAAACGGAAAGCCTCGCTGGAAAAAATAAGACAGGTCACACTATAAAATACAGGGCACGCGACCTGAAAGGGTGAAGTTGATTTTGGCTGTAGAAAGTGAACGTGAAATGCTGACGGTTTATGCAAGTTAAGTTTTGGTAACAGTTAAAGGAAAATTTGGTCAAAACTTGGTATGGAGCAAGAACTTGTCACTGATCTTGAGAGAGAGGGGCAAATTTTAGATAAAATTCAAAGGTTTCTAGATGAGATAGAACAAAATGAGACGGTCACCTTCTTGGATGAAACTGTAAGTAAAATTGCATTATCAGTTGTGCTGCTATACATGGTGCGAACACCAATGACAAATAACCGAACGATGTAAAGTGCGTACAATAATTGGCTGTCTTTCGTTGTGCTTTATGTTAACCTCGCAGCTGAATGTATATGCTGTTGTGAACCGTTGATAATGAGAATACAATTGCTCGTATGTTTAAACACTCAGGGGATTCCGGTGGTTGTCCTTAAGATAATTGCTGTAAGTCTGCTGAGCTAGTGTTGTTGTCTACAGAGAACAGAATTAAGATTATCGACGGCACGTTTTTTCTGTCAAGATAACGGGACACTTAAACGAAAAGAGTCCACAAACGGATATTTGGGAATTCAGGGTCATGAGCGTTAGTGACTAATGTTCTCAAATCTTGCATGTTCGGTTCTGTCAACGGGCAAACAGAAACTGTTCATCATCAAAAATCCTGAAAGATAAAAAATATTTCAATGCAGTGAAAAATTTCAGGGCAAACTGTGTTTTTCAGGGCAAGCGCAAGTTATTCAAAATTCTGAATATTAAAAAATTTATATTCAATGCAGTGAATTCAGAGCACACTCTGTTTTTCAGGGCAAGCAAAAGTTGCTCAAACATCCTAACTGTAAAAAGTATATTAAACGCAGTGAAAAATTTCATGACAAACTCTGTTTTCAGGGCAAGCTCAAGTTCCTCAAAAATCCTGAAAGATGAAAAATATTTCAATGCAGTGAAAATTTTCAGGGCAAGCACAAGTTGCTCAAAAGTCCTGAAAGATAAAAAAATATTCTAACACAGTGAAAAGTTTCAGGGCAACTCTGTTTTTTGGAGCAAGCAAGTTGTTCAAAAATCTGAATGATAAAAAATCAGTGACAGGCCGTCAGGGGAGTAGTTACGGGTCTAGGTTTCACCTCTAGGGGATTGCGTAAAGAACGTTATTGCCGAAATGACGTTATAAGCGAATTGAAATGCATGTAAAAGATGCCATTGGGACCGAACAAAATGTAACGTTATAGGCGAATTGACGCTACAGACGAAGCCGTAAAAACGAATTCAATTGTATAGAACAGATTTACAAGAGGTTTCAGGCCCCATTCAGATTAAACTAAAAATGTTACTTTCAGGGCAAATTTTTATTTTCAGGGCAAATTTTTTCCGCCCCCCCAGTAAAATGCCTTCCCGTACGCCTATGACACTACGCGTCCACTAGTGAGAATATGTGAAAATTTTCCACATCCAGTTTAAATTCATTACGCTCACAAAATGACTTAGTTAAGAATATTCTCTCAAGTCCAAATGTGCTATTAGGGGTACATGTACCAAGTTTGGGAATCCCTGACCCAGGGCCGGATTTAGCTGTTGCGAGGCCCGGCTAATCCAGTTGTGAGGCCCCCTCTCCCACTGTTGCGAGGCCCGGCTCATCCAGTTGTGAGGCCCCCTCTCCCACTGTTACGAGGAAAAATAGAAAGCGCTATTCAGTTTGAATTTAGCTGAAAATGACGATGTGAACTCTCTAAAACAGTGTTTCTCAAACTTTTTAATTCCAACCCCCTTTTTCACTCCCGACACGTTGTTTTCGCCCCCAAACCTGATAAAGCAAGGGAAGGTAGTAACTTTAAAGAATGTTGTTTAAAGAAATTATTAGCCTAAATAGCTGAACCATGCAATTAAATAGCTGAACTAAGCCACTGTATTACGGCGCTAATATTACATTCAGAATTCTTGTGAAAAAATCCACACTGTATTTGGGCACACAGACGATCCAAAGCAAAATTTAATGGATAAATTGCTTTAGGCTACTGAAGATAAGTCAGTGATCGATTAGTGAGTAGTGAGCATTTTCACCCCCTCTATTGCCCCTTTGTTTTTTTCGTCTCTTTGCCTCTCAAAATCGCCCCCAAAAGGGCGATTCCGCCCATTTTGAGAACCACTGCTCTAAAACTACGGTCAATAAAAATTCTAAATCATTACTAGAGTGCCCCACGATCACTGCGTTTGTTGCTGCCTTCGACGCAAAAGCGTTCAATGACACGGAATTGTTGAAATTGCACTTGGCTGACGGGAGCAGGATCATCAGTTTTTTCAGGCAAACCAACCGGAAAGGTCGTGGTTAAATATTTGACACAACACATGGCCTGCGGTTTTATAAGTTGCACATCTGATTTTTCTTATCTGTGCTCAAAACAAACAAACACCTTGCGCATATGTGCGTTTGTTACTTTTTCAGTCTGCTAAGAAGCGAAAGCAAATCACGACGAGACGGTCGCGCGAAAGCATGTGAGATTTAAACCAGAACCGTTGCGTGAAAGTCTTCACTATAGGGGGCTTTACATGTGCGCAACGGGACTTGACATTCTTAACATTTGATGAAATCTCCACTGATTTCAGTGTTTCATATTTCAATTTGGTGGGGCTGAGTGAGCCCACTAACGCTCCCGGTGGCGACGGGAGTGTTTTAAACTTCCCTCATGCTGTCATTATTGAAAAACGTACAAAATTCTACAATCACCGAGTCAAGTAAGACTGAACGGAGCAGAGTAAACAATTAAAAAAGGTTTTCGTCCTGGTTTTCTTCATAACACAATCATCTAGGAATTCAGTAAAAGTTGTTTGCCTCAGTTTGTCACTTTTAATGCACCGAATGCCCAGTGTGGGCAACATTCTATTGGAACATTGCGACCGTTTAATTCAGTTTTAATTCTTTTGAATCTTGAAAAGACCTTCCTCCTGAGCAGTTGGTGTAGTAACCATCAAGCTAAGAAAAAAGGGTCTGCAGAGTTGGATAAACTCAGAACCACTACTCTAAGACATCAGATCCAATCGCGCTTTTGTCATTTTCTTGGTGTTACCCTTTTCTTTGTTTCCCTGGGGTAAGAGTTCTGTGGTTGCCAATTGGCAAAGTGACTTTTGCTTGCTATTCAAGCTCATTAAGATCTTCTCTGATTTGCTTAGCATGGGAGAAGCACAAGCTTGCGCAAGTACTCAACAGCAATCTGATTTTAAAGAAAATTTAAATGGAAAAATCGCAGTTAAAAATATCAAAGGAGCTTTACGTAATAGAAGCTCTAACAAAACTGCAGTATTGCTCAGAAGCAACTATGTTTTTATTGTAGGATAATGCTGCTAGCCGTACACAACGTGTATGATGTAGTACACATAGCTCTTCCCTGCAGTGTAACTTTGAAGCTATGATCAGGTGCATTTCAAACACGAACAGTCACAAGTTTTTTCGCCTGATTCACACGTAACAACGGTACGATTCAGCAAACACAGGACGCAGCCAACGTGTTACGTGCATTGAGTAGCCTATATCGACACAACAGTCGGCATGCGGCTGGACCAACGGTCATATTGGGATTCATGGAAACTCGTTGGAAGACCCTGGCGTTATCAACACGGAATCTGAATAGGTGAAAAAAACTAAATTTCACGAATAATTAAGGTATAAAATTTTGACGAATAATTGTCGAACTGATGATATGCCGGCAATTGACTCCATGCGTGCCACATTTTGCTAGAGGCCCCCTTGAATCTTGAGGCCCTAGGCTTAAGCCTATATAGCCTATAGGTAAATCCGGCACTGCCCTGACCTGTAAGTATTAGAACAAGAGAAACAACCACATTTTTAGGATGAACAACGCGGCTATATCCTCCGTACTCAACTGATTTAGTCTACCATCTCGTTGGTGCGACGAAACAGACACCGAGAGGCAAATATTACGATAATATAATGATGGAGGAAGAAGTGAAAACTGCTCTGCAGATTAGGCTTTGTAAGCCACCACTTAACATTTTACATAACTGAAGTATATGCCCATTACTCTCATTCGAAGGTGAAAAGCAGCTATTGAATGAGTTTGTGAATACGATGAAAAGTAGGGGTGTGGCCCAGTGAAATGCAACTTAATTTTGATGTTCGGTTTGTTTTGTGGTGTTCTCTATTTTTACTGTAAGGTAATAAAAGAAATAGCGTTGTTATATTTTTTACATAGTGAAATGGTATAGTGCAGTGCTTCCCAACCTCTTTTAGATTTCGACCCAGTGTTACTGACAACTTTTTGCCGGGCCTACTGTGAATAGAAAATCTGCTTGAAAAATTGAAACATGGTGGCCCTTCTGAATGATTTTTGTGGTCCACTGGTTGGGAAGCGCTGGTATAGTAATACGCACCACTGACTGAATGTACAAAGCAGAGTTTAAATCCCGTTCGGGTCATATCGAAGACCTGAAAAATGAAATTTTCAGCCTGTGCAACCTTGTTCTCGGCGTTAATGCGTGTATGAAAAGGAAAGCGCGATACTGCCAAGGAATTGACGACCTGAAGCTTCGCCTCAGAGTGAGTAGCAAATGCAGCATCAGCAGCATGGACCAGCTCGCGAATGAGAACGCGATGGATTTGGGTTTTTGGTCGAAGATGAGCCAGATTGAAAAGATTGTCGTCACTTCTAGAGTGTATAGCTACATCGGATGGTTGAGTTGAGGCAAAGTATACCTCGATATGGCAGAGAAATAAGCACAGAACAGCGTGAGGCAAGTACCCATCACTAATCAGCACCGTGGCGAATTTGATTTTCGTTGAGTTCTGGCCTTTGTATCGAGCACACGACCGCAGCTCGTGATGAAGCGCTGTAAGAAGAGACAGCAGCGTTCCTGGACTACAAAACCGCTGTAGAATGGAAGAGAGGCCGTTTCGATTCACAAAGTCAAACGTCTTTGTGAAAATCATATTGATAGTGGATCGGGAGGAACGACACTCACATTCACTTTCATGCAGTGTCTAGTTAGCAATCAGCTGAATTCTAGGAAGTAACACTCTGACCAGGGGCGGATCCAGTCAGTAAGTTCAAGGGGGGCGTTTTCAATAATATTTTGCAGTCGAGTCGCATTACGGGTTCAGTACTGTAAGAGAGATGAAGTAGACCTATACTTCACAACACTGATGTGACAAAACAATGGACGGCACATTGGCCTAATATTGCGATTGTTGTTTTCCGAATTGTACAAAATTATGGTGAATAAAGTTGTTTTCGTAGGTTTTAGGGGGGCGACGCCCGAATCGCCCCACTGGAACGCCTCTGACTCTGGCCAGAATTTTCCCAGCCGAGTTCAGCAGAGAGACACCCCGATAGTTGCTGCACTCTTGGCAGTTGCCCTTGTTCTTTCATAAAGTAAACCGCATATGCAGGACGGTACTGAACTTGCCAAAACTTTGTTCTCTGCATCTCGAAAACATCACAAACGATGCTTAAATAAAACTTGGATTTTAGTTAACTTAGAAATATCAAAATAGGTTTAACAAACAAAACATGATCTTCCATACTATAACAAAATAACATACACTGGCACTAAAACGCAAAATGACAATTATTGAGTGCACAGTAGTGACGAAGCTCACGTAGGCTACGTTGGTGGTGATATTTCAACCATTTGGATGTAATCGATTACCGTTGATTAGTGGTTTAGTTGATAACCATTCGTGGTGTTACAACAATATTGTCCCTCCATAGTGGATCTAAATTGAATGCTTTACTGCTTCACATTATTCCTACTTACTTTTTCAGACATTATCAGAAACACCTTGCTTATCTGAAATGATACAAAATTCAACACCGAAATTTACCAATGTAACAAATTTCGCAGATTGTAAGTTTTTGCCACACGTTCATGGCTGGTATTTGCACAGTTTGGTTAAATGTGTTTTTCACAATTGCACAGTAGTTTTGACCGAACAAAGACTATCTATACACACAATTCGAGAAAGGAATGGATAAAATGTGCACAAATTTACAACCTCGTGTCAAAACAGCACAATGACTGTATAGAGGTCAACAAAGTTAATGCACCAGTTATGCAATTCAGAGTTTTTCGGGGAAAGTCCTCGAACCTTCCCAGAACCTCATAAAGATGCTGTAGGAAATGTTTGTCGTCCAGCATACTTCCTCTCCATTGTTGTAAAAACCGGAGAGCTGATTTCCATGGTTCCTAAAAAATGATGACGCTCGCCCAGTACGTTATCGCAATACAGCTAGCGACAGACCTAGCGATTGCAGAAATTACACCGAAAACAAAGGCTAGGTAGTAGAAGCTAGGATGTCAGATAAAAAAGACAAATCTTTCCAAATCTGCTGAAACCAATATTCATACATGCAAAAATATACAAAGCGAAGGTTGATAGCAATTGGGTTTGATTAATTGGAGTCCTGACCAAATCTAAATGGCACGGAAGTGAAACCACAGCCGACACTCAGGGTTTTAAATTTTGAAACCAAGCTAGAGACCACGTCTTTCCACAAAACAAGCTTAATACCGTAGAAATTTGCTTCAAAGTCGTCTTTGTCAGCATATGCCATTCCTATTGATAGAAAAATTTGTTGTGATGAGAAAACTTTTCCCAAAGGTGTCAAATTGGAGGTCAGCTACTTGCAACTGTTCTAGTCTCCTTGTGTTCATTCCACTTGCAGGTCAAATTCATTGTGCTTGCTAATCTAACACGCTTTTGAACAAAACTATCATTTGCTGCGTAGATACAAACCACATTGATGAGAATACTGAAATATTTTAAGACGATATTCGTTTGTTTTGGAGCCAGAATTCGCGAAAGTTTATTGTGCTGTAAAACCGGCGTTTTTCTTGCGCAAAAGGGGCCAACAGTGGTATTAGAGTTTGATAATCCCGATAAAAACCTGCGATATTTTTTTCTGGTGTTGATGACTGAAAGAAATTGAAATAGTCAAGTCCGCAAGCAGGTTAGAATTAATATGCCCAACTCGATTCATACCAACCCTCTAACGTATAAAAAGATCGACACAAAATTTCATGTCTGGGTCGAAACAGCCACTTGGTGAATTTTTACCGATCACGCGTCTAACAAACACATAAAACTTAAACCACTAAAACTGCTGGAAACTGGTCTCTTAGGTGATCAGTAATCTGAAACTTCGATTTCAAAGACCTCTACCACTTGCCATAGGATTGTTTTCTCGTTCTTTTACTTTGAAAATGGGCTGTTGCTTGCTCCGCCCGTTTGCTCAAAGTCATTTTCTGTAGAAAGTATCTCTCAAAAAATTTAAAACTTTACTGGACAAAAGACAAACGTAATCAAGTGAAAAGAGCTACGTGAGAGATCTGTCCTGCGATTATGTGGTTTTCTTAAAGAGCTGGTTTCCTAGGAAATTGGCCATTTTCTGCAAGCAATGATTCTTCTGGATGATAACACAACGTTATGTCACGTTCAATGGAATATATAAAATTCTTTAATGATAAAGTCGCTTTGAATTTCTTATAGTGCGGAGAACCAGAAAAGAGTTCATAACCTGAGTAAGAAATGAGTATATCTGCTTGTCTAATGTTTAGAAGCACTAAGCAGTACAGCTTTCTACAAATCAGTGAGTTATAGTTTCTGCGCCATCGTTCATCTACGTATGCTCTACATAAAGGGCCTACTGTGCCTCATTACCCAGGAACTTCATCTCTTCACGCTTTGTAGAATGAGACTATTTTGCAATGCAAAATTGTTTTATGCTATTCCAATAACAACTTTGTTATACTGAGCAATAACAATTTAATAGTTGTAAAAGGTTGAGACCTCCAAATAGTATATAGGTAGCAGGATACGACGCAACAAATGAAACGGGTTAAGAAGTCAGTACTTCACAGCAGTTCAATTCATGGAGCAAGTCATGGTACTGAACGCCTTCTGATCTTTACCAGATTTCCTTTCAAAATTTTTTTATTTGATTTATGAAAAATTCAAATACCTGTTTGGCATCTAAACTTTTGTTAAGGATTTCTTCATTGTCCATGCTTTCTTCAAGATTTTCTGTCAATGTTGTCCACTTATTAAGTAATACCAACGAAACAGTGAAGAGACAAGAATCCACCACGAGATCGACAGCAGCAACGTACTCTTCAGCGTATAAGAGAGCTTTGACGATTTCCCGATGAAACGACTTCCGGCATGGCCCAGATGTGCAGTACTCCTGCAAGAAATGACAAAAAACATAAATATAGACATGGGCGTCGGAAGGGGGGGCTTGCCCCCCCTGGATTGTGAAATTATTAGCAAAAAAGGTTGCTTTTTCAATTTCGAGGGGTAAAAACCAAATTTCACCACTTTTGGCCCTCCCTGGAAAAAATTTTGGGAAAATCTCCTACTGGCCCCTCTTGGAAAAAATCCTTCCGACGCTCATGAATATATACCGTGTAGCTAATGGTTTAATTCAAGTGCCGGATTTGTTTGTTTATTGGTTAGTTGGTCTATTGTAACAAAAATTATCCGTAAGCGTAGTTTAAACCAGCTGGCTCCAAAAAAACTTTGGAAAGCAAAGTTTGTCATTCCTGTACAAATTTACGCTAATCACAAGAATGGCAACAAAGCTCTGCGTGGTTCACAGTAATAATCTGACTTAATCCTTTAAAAATTTTTTTTGCTGTTCAATGATGTAAGGGTATAGGCAACTGAAAATATACATCTTTTGCGTCGGATGGTGGATAAGCAACAGGGAGCAAGATCTTTAAACTCTCTCGCCACCCACCAAAATTTTTCATTTACCTATAAAAATACTTTTTGTATTTGATAGACTATCATCATAGGCTAGAACTTGCAGTGTCGGATTTTTCCATCTTGGTTTGTCTTGTGGAAGATTTTGGTTGGCTGGGAAACATTAAAACACCAGTTTTAACATTTATCACTATCTTGTATTTTGCACATTTTTATTGCTTGATATATAGGTTTGCCAACTTTGTGTGTATCAAAAATGCTGCGAAAACTCAGCTTTACAAAAGCTCTACAGAGCTAGATTCTTTGTTAGAAATTTCAAACTTTTTCAGCCAGATTTCTACTCGAATTAAGACACTCAAGTCATCCTCAATATATTTTGTCATGTCTCCGTGTGCCTTATTGGTTGTTTGGCCTGTTGGATGAACTAGGCAAACTTTTTCAGTTGAGTGGCGGACTCATATCTCTTTGAAAAATCGGTACTAGGAAATAGGATCTGCAAAATTTGTATGCCTTTTTCTCTTTTTTTCTCACTTTCTCGACGATGTTTACTCATAGCATAAGAATCGCCTTGTCTAATAAACCTGAAAGAGAATCCATGTTCTACATTTATAAACAGAATGCCGAAACGATTAAGCGCAAGTGAGTTCTGTTTTCAACTCAAATCTGGTTTCAGCATTTTTCTTTATGAAAGTCACTGATTATTATCCACAGTGATTTGAGTCTTCAAAACCTCCATTTTACTGCTTCTTACAGTGACAAAAAACTTGTTTTAATATTTGAAAAGGAAGAAAAATTATGTAAATTTTACTGATTGATTTCCGCTGTCGTGGCCTCTGAATATCGGGAATTTAAAAGTGGACGGGATTCCTGGGACCAGGGTTGATTGATTTAAATCAGTGATTTAAATCAAGCAATAAAAATTTAAAAAATGATCACATTTTAGAGCTTTACTGTGATGTCTATGACACATTTAATTAGCACTCGAATAGATTTTCACGTAGCTTATACAGGATTAGCGTAGAAGGCAGAGAGTACTTCTTATGACGACACAAGTTAAAACCACTTGAAGTTTTATCAATCACAGCAACTGTGAGGTCACAGATTCTATGTCATTTAATTGCAAAAATGACATGTGGACTGAAATCATTAACCCTTGCAGATTTCAGAAGTCATAGCTGTTAGAATGCCTCATGTTTGAAAGTGTAGACTGGCATGAAGTGAAAGTTGCATTTAAATTCCATTAAATATGAAGGCTGTTGACTGTAAACATAGTTACAGAACATATTTTTGATTCATGAAACAGGTATATTATTATTATAGGTGTTTAACATTTTATGCATTTATGCCGTGAGTGTCAATGAAATTACTTATTTCAATAATGGCAGTTTCAGTTTCGGCATTTCAATAAATATTTCATTTCATAGTTCATACATCGGTACTGGTGTTATGAACTTATTTCCATTAAGGGATGTTGCATAAGCGTGAAAAAGTTTGAATGGAAGTTCAGCTATTTCTAATCAGGGTTGATTGATTTAAATCATTTCATCTAAATCAGTGATAAAATAAAAAAAATCAAGTAAAAAATCACATGCAATTTTGAAGCTTTTTGTGATTTGTATGACACATTTAATTGGTATTCCAATCGGTTCCACTTATTATTAAAAAAGGAAGAGACTTCTTATGACAACACAAGTTATAAAAGCAATTAAACTTTTATCAATCATAGCAACTGTGAGGTCACAGATTCATTGTCAACTAACTGCAAAAATGATATGTGGACTGAAATCACTAACATTTGCAGACTCGGTCGGAACTGTCAGATTGCCACAAGTTTGGAAAGGCTTGTAGCCAGGTTTTGAGGGCAAAATATACTGTTAGGGGACAATATTTTTGTTTTTATTACGGTATATGTTTAAAACAAACTTTTCTGGGCACAACAAAATTTGGAGGAAACAGAAAAAATTAGGGTCACTGCCCCGGAATGCCACCATGGCTATGGGCCTGGCATAAAGTAAAAGTTACATACATCTAAATTTCAGCAAATATGTAGGCTGTTGACTGTAGAAATAGTAGTTTTAGAACATATTTTTGATTCAGATTCACAATAATACATATATTCATGGTTTTTACTATTTTATGCATGTAAGTTATACTTTTGCAGAAGCTGACTAGTGAAAGCTGCGTTACAATAATCAATTTTAACAATAGACTTCGCACCAAAAAGGCTGGCAAACTTGTATTTTCGTAAAGCTTCTCAACATGCCATAAGTGTTAATTAAGTTGATGAACTAATGGTTTGAGTATTATCATTCCAATGAACATTTCTGTTTATACATTGGTGTTATGAAGTGATTTGCTTAAAGCGTGATGCATAAGTGCAAAGTAGCCTAAGTTGGAATGAAAGTTCAGCTGAATTCTAGTTGCTGTAGCCTACTAGAAACAAATCACAATAAAGTTATTTTAAACAAACTCTTTAAGATTAAAAAGTACAAGTGTTAGGTGGTCACCATTTACACATTAAATCAAAAAAAGCATAAAAATAATAAAAATCTGATTTAAATAAAAAAAAACAATTTTTTTATTTTTTTGAAAAAATTATAATTTGTATCAACCCTGCTTGGGACAAAGTAATCCAAAAGAGGGAATTACTGTTGGTTTTTAACAAAGTTATTGCAAAGGTTTGAAACAGAGCAAATTTTGGAAGTCTTGCAAAGTGGTGTTAGAAACAAAAGACGCAAAATCCCATAAGTTACACGAAATCATGTTAGATGTTTCCGAAAGCACTTTTTTGATCCTCAATTCAATTACAGAATCTTCGTTTTTTTTTTAAATTTAAATCTGTCGATAAAAACAGTTATTTTTGAGGCCTCTAATGTGATTTCGTCTAACTAGTGGCTTTTGCGTTGTTGTTTTCGGTGTTGAAAAGTTTTTTGTAGAACTGCAAAGTCACCCTCAGTTGCTGTCAATTGCAATTAACAGAATAACAGAACGGTTGCTGCTTGTTTAAAAAAATGATTAAACCACCTGCTACTCGCCTCATATTTTTGGAAGAAGAAAGCAAGCATCTTGCTGCGTTGTTTCACAGAACGCTCTTCAGACGTAGCTTGTTCAACAAACGTTACTCCGAAGTCCATGGCATCAGTGAATCTTTTCCAGTCTCTGACTTTTTCCGTTAGTTTAAGTTGCAACGTTGATTTCAGACAATTCAATCGCTCAACTAAAAAAAGCAATGAGGATTTTGACGAATTTCGTGGCTGAAGTAGAAAACGTCTGCAAAGAGCAATGCCCGTATTGAACCTAGTAAGTTTTCATTGGTTTAAAGTAATAAGAGCAGGCTATTGGAACTGGTGATGCATTAACCTTTTGTATAGCCACTGAACATTCAGTGTGATTTACGCTAATCTTTTATGAACAAAAGTATCAGCATTGTCATAACCTAAGTACTGCAGCATCAATATTGTTCAATATTCTTGCAAGAATAGAATGATTTTATTATACATGAAGAAGCATACGTCACTGTTGCTAGATAGCGTTTGAAAAACTGCAAACGGCGAAGGGAAGAGGTTGCTTCAAATGTAACTTAGTCTTAGTGAACAGAAGCAAAAATTCGGCATGCAATTTCAATACCGTTCTAACGCAGAAAATACGCAGCTAAATAGAGAAAGAATCAATTTGATTAAACACGATCTCTTTCTGCAATGAAACGAAAGGAAAATATCACCTTTTTACCTGATTCTGTGGCAGATTCAACAATGTTTCTGACATCAAGACGTGCTTTGTCCCAGAGGCAAAACTCGTCAAATGAGAAAGTTTGAAATTTGTTGACATGCACTAAACCTGCAAATTGAGTTGGTTGTATAGAAAGGCTATTATGCTTAAATAAAAAATAGAGAATGTTTCAAAAGAAATAAAACAATTGCTTAAATGAAAAAACGGTTTCATTGATATATGCTTTACTTGCTCATGCAAGGCATTAACATAATTTTCAGAATAGCAACTTAGCTTCAGTGGTTTAATTTCCGTGGTGTGTTTGAGGTATTTTATAAAACACGAACGACACTACAACGAGCAAGATTTTGAGCACTAGAAAGTACGAGTATATGAGATCATAACCACACAACCCGCGTAAAAGCAATTCGTCTCAAACGATTTTTCTAAGTGAGAGTTCGACGAAAAGGATATTGACTTTCAGAACGATTTATCAAGAACAAAATTTGGGGACAGTTCGCGTAACAGGTGGTCTTATAATATAAGTCTTTTTCATCGTAATGCCGTTGAAGAGTCACGGAAGCTTTTTAACACCATCTTGAAAAAAATATATCGTTTATGGTACGTTTTGGTTATCATGTCTAGTCATGAAAATTATTCAACAAAATCAGGGCCGGATTTAAATATAGGCTATATAGGCTTAAGCCTAGGGCCTCAAGATCCAAGGGAGACTCCAACAAACTGTGATAGGCATGGAGTCGATTGCCGGTATATGATCATTTAGATCAGTGCTCTTCAACCTTTTTTGTTACGGTGCACCCTTAAAGATATTTTGACGAACTCATGCACCCTATTTACTTAAACACTTAACTCATGCACCCTATTTACCGACACTTCCCCCGTGTCCCCCATATAATTGCGCCCATGCCTGTAAGTACCCGGGTCTAAATAAGCAAGTCCCCTGATTCAGTAACTCAGCTACATAATTCAATTGATAATGGCTCATTGCCTGTTGCCTGTGAATCACAAATAATCATCTAAATACAAGTAGCTTGATATGGTGTGATGCTTATGCACCACACTTTGGATTGTGCAAACTCTCGGTTAAATCCTGAAAATCACTGGTTGGTTAACGGTTCATTTTTGCTAACAGAAAGTTTTTGTAAAAATTATCTGTTTGGTGTGACAAGTTTGTGATGAACCTTTGTGACCCTTTCTTAGTGGTGCACCCCACGGATATTTTGGTGCACCCCAGGGTGCACCGTGCACATCGGTTGAAGAGCGCTGATTTAGATCAAACTTTGTCAAATATTAATGACTTAATTATTATCCACGAAATTTAATTTTATTCAATTTTCGTTGTGATAACGCCAGAGCCTTCCAACGAGTTTCCATGAATCTCAATATGACCGTTGGTCAAGCCCCATGCCAGCTATTATGTCGATATCAAAGCATTCTGGCTGCGTTAGCTTAATCGTACCGATTGTTACGTGTGACTCTATTAAAAGAACGTGTGGCTGTTCATGTTTGAAATGCACCTGATCAATGGCATAACTGACAGGTGACAGGGATGCGAACCGCCTCCCTGTCAAGCTAAATGTAAAAACCGGACCCCTGCATAACTTTGGTATGTACTATTCTTGTGGTTTCAGTAGATTGTTGATTTTTTTAGTTTTTCGGAATGTTTTCCGGTGTTTTCGGGTTTTTGTATAGACGTTCAATACCGGATTTGCTATTGTTTGTCAACTATTTTCTGGGTAGCCAGTGGGTTCCCTTCAGTTAAGTTTCCCCCTGGCTCAAACCTCCAGTTACGTCACTGCACCTGATCAAAACAAGGTAGTACTGCAGATAAGAGCTATATGTAGGGCTAACAGCAGTATCCTACAATAAACGTTTCTTAGGTTTTTCTAGGCATAGTTGTTTCTTAGGTGACTGAGCAATACAGTAGTTTTGTCAGCGTTTGTATCGCGCAAAGCTCGATTGGTGCTGTTGGATGTGATTTTTTCCATTTAAATTTTCTTCATTAAAGTCATTCAAAAATCAGATTGCTATTGAGAACTTGAGCAAGTTTGCATTGCTGCCTTGCTAAGCAAATCAGAGAAGATCTTGATGAGCTTGAATAGCAAGCAAAAGCCACTTTGGCAATTGGCAACCGCAGAACTCTTCCCCGAGACAGGGAAACAGCAAAAAAATGACAAAAANGTGTTTGGGTCTGATGCCTTAGATTAGTGGTTCTTAGTTGATGCAACCATGCGAAGCCTTATTTCTTAACTTGATGGTCACTAATGGCTCAGGCGAAAGGTTCTTTTCAAGATTCAGAGGAATTGAAAATGAACTAAAGGGTCGAAATGTTCCAGGAGAGGTTGTCC
>JGI24158J21664_10006061_pt1 | contig 15889 bp, 13 predicted proteins | sample Ectturendosymbi3_FD_21664 | JGI IMG/M metagenome (IMG submission 21664)
AGACTGGCCAATCCGTTTGAGCCCTTGAACAGCTCTCTAGCGCAATCGGCGGAGGAGCTAGGGCGTTGGTAAGGCAACCGAAAACTGCTGTTTTTTAGGCCAAAATCCAAGTACGAATATACCATAGGCCGGCTCTCAACGTGTTAAAAAACCTGATATGGCATTTAGAAAGTAGGTGGTGCAACCCATTTTCAGAAAAAATTTTCAATTTCAAAGGCCAATATCTCTGAAGCTATGTGTTAAATTTTTTTTTTAATTTGAAATTTTTGCGTTTCTATGCATAACCTACTGGCATGCCAAATATAACGCAAATCAGTAATGGTAGTGTTCAAAAGTAGAATAACTTAGGGTCATTTGACATGGAATGACCCAAATGATTCACACAATCTGTTCAAATTGTATTTTAGTTGGTTTCATTAGGTGCTGCCCAAGGTAGCATCACTGAAATAAATCTCTGTCTTAAACAGATCAACACTTTGGGTACCAGCCCACGTATTCATACGTGGGAGAAATTACACACAGGTTACCGGGCCACGTATGTATACTTTCTGAATGAAAATCCTGCTTTTATGGCCCTGGAAACCAAAACAATGTGCCATTTTTGTGGATCGACTGTTTTTTGGAAACTAGGCTATCATCCGAGTCTTTGAATCCCCGGATCAGCTTTCAAGTGTATCTGGAGCCAAAATTATGGCTCATAAACTAAAATTTGGATATAAATTCAAATGCCACAAAAGGTAACTTTGGTCATTATGGCGAAAAGCCACAACTCGCCAGCTAATTGAGCTAGAGAGCTGTTCAAACCCTCTAAACACTCGGAAAGGCTTTCAGTTTAGAATTTGAAAAATATTTTAGTTTTAGGCTTGGGGCTTTTGGTTGATGACATCAGGATGCGGGTAGGTTTTGCATTTTTTTGGATTATGTCATTGGTTAATTCAGGGGCCTCCAAACTACGGTGTGCCAAATCTGGCTCGCGAAGCCATTGTATCCGGCCTGCGAATGCATTTTGCTAATAATTAAAAAGTAATAAAATGACAAAAAATTTGTTGACTTGGTAACAAAACAACCACATTATGAAAGCTTTCTGTCCCTCGGACTGTGGAGTGAAAACTTATGTGGCCCTCGGACAGAAAAGTTGTTGGGTTAATCCAATGAGTTGATTTTTTGGATCAAAACTTCTTTGCATTTTAGGCTATAATACAAGTCTTCAGAGCCCTTGATCGACTTTCTAGCATTTCTGGATGCAAAGTTATGGCCAAAAAATTCAAAATGTTTCCGGAATGCCATAGGCGATTAGTGGGGATTTAGCCAATTAATTTCTGAAATTTTGGCTGTAATTTTGGAACCAGAAATGTTAGAAAGTCCATCAAACCCTCTAAAGACTTTATTATAACCGAGTTTCCAATAAAAACCCGAGTCAAAAAATTGCTCTTGGAGTTGGCGTCCAGGGCCCGATGACATCATCTGAATGTAAACAAAATATGCATAAACATGCTGCCATTATGCAAACATCAATAAAAAAATGACATCCAAATCTAAAATATTTTTTTTCATTGCTAACTGCAAGACTCTCCCCCATCTTTAGAGGGTTTGATCAACTCTCTAGCTCAATCAGCTGCTGAGTTCTGGCCAGGGCTGTTACACACCCCAGGTTAGCATTTGCGGGAATAGAATTTTTGCCAATTTTTGTTTTTTCTGTCATAATTTTGGCTCCAGATATGCTAGCACACCAATCAATGGCTCTAAAGACTTGGATGACAGCTTAGATTACAAAAAAAATGGCTTGTTGGGTTGGCCCAGGGCCAGGTAAACCCAGCCACAAGGGCGAGAAAATGTTCCCTATTATGACGTCAACCAAAGAAAAACCCCCACCAGAAATAAATTTTTTTTCCATTTGAACTAGAAGACTTGCTGATTCTGTAGAGGGTTTGAACAGCTCCCAAGCTCAATCAGATGGCAAGTAATAGTGTTGCAAATCTCTGCCAAAACATGGCTCTTGCAGTCCTCAAAAGTAAAACACCCGGTACCCGTGGATATCGCCGTATTGAATCCACCCAGTATCCAAAGTGTTAAGAGAAATGGTGAGTATCCCTAGAAAATGTTATTAACAGACTTTGCCACCTTTGAGACACCTGAAAAATTATTTCTTTACTGTGTTCAGGGTTCCCACATGGTATTGAAAGTATTGAATTGTGAAGTCGCTTTTCAAGACCTTGAAAAAATATTGAATTTGGCCAAAATGTTCATATAGTATTTAAAAAGTATGGAAATTCTATGTTCAACCGTTTGTTTATTCAAATTTTTTGCTTCACCATTGATGACAGTTCTGCAGTCGTTTTTTGCATTGTGTTCCATGAGTAAAATTTTTCCAAAAATGAAGCTAAATGTTGGTATTAAAGTCTTTTTGTATAGTATTGAAAAAGTATGGAAAATGGGTTTTGAAAATGTGTGAGAACCCTAGGTGTTGCAAATTGCAATAAGCCTGATGTTCATCTCTGTATGCCCATATCCCAGAATTTCTCATTTAATTCGGTAGGGGCTGTTATTCTCAGCCGTTACATTTGACTTGACATGTTGCCAGGATGTAACATGCATGCCGTGTTCAGTGTGCAGTTCTACATTCATTTTTTTACAAGAAATTCACATACAGATATAAAAAAGTTGGCTGAAACAATCCACAATTTCCACTGCTGCTGTTGTCTACCAATCTTTTTGATAGTTTTGAAATTTATAATCGTAGCTTCATGTCTGTGACATAGTTGCAGAAAGGACTTTTTGTTTTCATTTGTGATGGCATCACGATGCTGACCAATTATTCATATTTTCAGCACATGCATTAAAGTCTGGTATAAACGCGGGGTTGCATAGGGGAACCTGCCGATATAAAAGTTCACCATTGTGCTATTCCATTAAAATTTGAGAATATAAAATACAAAATTTTTCAAATTTAAAAGTTGAATGTGTGTCATTAAAACGCTGTGATGTCTTCACTCTAGCTGGGGCTATTGTTATGTACTTCAATTTCACCTGCACCCGAACTGAAAATGTGTCATCTTGATTTGTTACTTCTTGAATATTTCCGAAATTATAGTGTTGCTGGAGCTTGCATTTGTTGATTCAAAGACCAAATCTGTATTTTTATTTTATTGTCTTTTATCAAAGTTGTTCTTCACAGTTATTCCGTTACATGATCTACTTCAGTAAGAAGTTTTTATTCTCTTATTGTGTTTGCAGGCTGCTAAGCTGGTTGACCTATATAAAAACAGTTCTGGATACGATTACTTATCTGCAAGGGCAGTCAGGTTTGTAAGTTGAATTTGTTGAACAAATCAGTTATTTTCTCCTGATAATGTCCAATTCTAACATTTAAACTTTTTGTGCCAATGTATCTTCCAGAACATTATTCACCTTTTTTCTTTACCAAAGCTGCCATACCAATGCAATGCTTCTGTGAAGTGCTGCTTTTGCTCCAGGTGTGGTGATAGGCAGTTTGTTTTGCTGTGAACAGTTTTTTTCTTCTGAGCAAGTTTTTTATTTCAAGAAGTTATTTAGTATTATAAGCAGGTAATCAAGGATGGATGTGTGTTGGGAAATATTAATTTGAAATTAAATTTTTATGATATATGAGGTTGAATTTCCAGCTACTCGAGGGGTAAGCTGGAAGCAGTTTTTCTCGAATCATGTTTCTATAAATAATGCTTTTCAGTGTTGCGTAAATCTGTAAGGTAATGATAGATAAGTTTCATGAAAATTTGTTCATGTCTGATTATAAATTTATGATTTATCATTATACCACTCACATTTCAACTGGTTTCATGTCTGTGGAGCATTTATAGCATCATGGTTAACCCTTCAATGCCTGCAATTACATGGTTTCAAAGCCAGCCATTGGTGCTAGAGAGCTAATTTAAGCATCAAAGGATGCAGAAAGTTTTCCACATTCAATTGAAAAAACATTGGGTACTTTTTGGTTAAGCATTATTTTGGGGCAGTGTGACATCATGAGGTGGTCCCAATGACATCTTGGGGCCGTGTGAAAAAAACATTCACTCACCAATATGGCCAACTTCACTCTTTGAGTCACTACAATGGTATCAAGGTTCTTTGAAGGGCCAAAATAATTTGGCCACAAATTGCTGACTGATTACACTAGTGAGTCCATCAAGCCCTCAAAAGAAGCAGATTTTCATGTAGTTTCTTTAAGTAAAACAGGTAAGTTGAGACTTGAATTTTTTCACGGACTTCCCAAATGCCAAAATGCTCCTGAAGAGCCAAACTGATACATTTGAAAATTTCCTGAACTTTCAAATTTAGCAGTAATTAACATAGCGATAATAATATCCTTCATTACATTTCTCCATAATACATATTTAGTTTNTTTATTTTAAAATGTTGTAAAGGTGAAGATTCCTGGTNTTCGAACCACTGTTGAGACAGCGATCTGGAACCAATTTTTAGCTTTGAAGCGTTCAAGGAATCTAGTACTTGTAGTCCTTGTACACTCTAAGACCAGACATCATGCATATCATGATCTTCATTTTTCATCGACTTGCATAAGCTCAAACAGAACAACAAAAAGGCTCAAGACGTCTTCAAAAATGAAGAAATGATGCTGACTCTCAACCATGCGCGAAACGAAGTTTGCGTCTCAAAAAGGCACATCGTGCCACTGCGCAAGGTGAATTCGATAAGTGCAATCCATGCTTCAAATAGGGCGCGGGCCAAAACAAGGTCCGCTACAGGAGTGTGGCCCCCCTAGACGAAAACACTGTGGATAGGTTATGGAAACCTGACACGGCACAGGGAATACGGTGATGACAGCCCGATGCATATGCGAAAAGTATGGGGAGAATGAGCAAAAACAAATGGAAAATGATATACAAGCTGAAAATGACACAGCACGTGTCAGCAAAAAATTGAACAGCAATTGACGAGCCAACGGAAAGCAGAAAAAAAAACAAACAGGCAGTGACACAAGCGAGAACGATGCGATAAATGAACTATACAGATAGAGCGAGAAAGGTGGTGACTGAGCTCTACAGTTAAAAAACGAACAATGATGCAGGCAGAATGTGAAGGGCAGTAGCCATGCTCCACGGTTAAAAGGAAATGAACGATGGTGCAGGTAGAGTGAGGAAGGCGGTAGCTGAAGTCTAGGACAAAAGGTCCAACGACACAGGTAGTTCTTCCATTGCTGCACTGGAGACGAAAGCGATGCCAAAGGCATAACAGCAACAGCACATAGGTGCAGTACTCAGGCCACGTGAATATTTAGGCAGTTGCCTATGGAGCTCTGCGTAAAGGCTGAACGTTAAGCAAGTGGATTAAGTATGCCTGTGGGGGATTGGCCCGCAGAAGGGAAAACACTCCATGAATATCCAACGGATGGTTGCCTGCGATCGACATCGGAAATGCCTGGGATAATAGTCCCGAGGATGTGAGTTCAGCACTTCAGTGGCAGGCTACTGGGTTAGCGACGCAGTTGCGTGTAGTGCTACAGATGAACAAGCAAAGCACATATTGTTTCCAAGAGGAACTGCTCAACGTTAGAAAGCAGATGGATGCGAAAAGGAAAGGGCATTAAAAGTAATGAACCAGAGCCCCTAAATGATGAGAAAAAAATGCAGGGGAAAAATGGGGGAAGAAAAAAAGGTGGTGGAGTAGGGCACTGACAGAGAAACAACCAGAAGATTGAAGGGCAAACTAAATTAATGGGAAGGACACTGAATCAACAGAATGTCCAAAAAAAACTATCAAACTTTGGGTACCGGCCCACGTATATATACGTGGGAGAAATTACGCACATGTTACTGGGCCCCGGGCCACAAAAATAAACCGACCACATCGCAGACAGCAAGAAGGAAAAAACAGGCTTGGAAGAAGGCGGAAGGTCGTCGAAAACAACTGCTTGTGCATCTAGCGGTAGGAAGGGTCGTAGCCGCAATGGGTACACCAGTAAGGGGAAACCGCAGAGATGGTACATTCTGTAGGTACTGCTGGTCTGAGGCAGGCTGATGGCAGACCAGTAACAGCAAGGAAACCGCAAGATTGGTAAACGAGACCTGAACAGGTGTGACTTAGCTGTGACAAATGGACATGGGATGTGGGCGTGAGTGTACACACATAATCACGCTGCCTGATGAAAGGGACGAGTTGCAACACTGGTAGTGAGAGAGTGTATATCCTTTTTAAGAATAACTTACAGAAACACAAATAATGCCTGTATAGTGAATGACATCAGCGAAAAGACAAGAGCTGTAGAATTAAGAAACAACCTATGATAGCATGTGTTAAAGCACGCTGATCAACACGAGGCTAACTAGAATTAGATTAACTAGCAAGTATACTAGGCAAAGTGAGTAAACAACTGCACGACCAGTCTGGGAACCACTGTAGCGGCAAAGATTCCTGGTCTTGGAACCACTGTAGAGATGGCAGTCTGGAACCAATTTGTAGCTTTGAGGGGTTCAAGGAATCTAGTACTTGTAGTTCTTGTACACTCCAAGAGCAGACGTCATGCAATTCATTTTCTTTATTTTTCGTCGACTTGCATAATCTCAAACGGAAAACAACAAAAAGGTTTGAGGCGTCTCAGAAAATGAAGAAATAATAACACTGGCTCTCAACCATGCGGAAGTCACAGTTTAAGTCTTAAAAAGGCACATTTCAGTGTCACCACGCACGGGGTGCATTTGATAAGTGCAATCCACACTTCAATTCGGGTGTGGGCCGAAACAAGGTCCGCTGCACAAGCTTTCATCCAAAGTCCTTGACAATCCACATGACTCTGAAAAAAATGCCTGGTGCCCAAAGTATTAAAGACCTGCAATCCTCAGTTTCCAAGTAGTTCTTAATGTGTTAGTACATCTGTGGTTTTGTGCACAGTTCATGCATAGAATGCAACAGACACTAGTGACTGTCAAATTTACAAATGTGATGTGTCAATTGTTAGAAAATTCTAATGTCTTATTTTGCTAGGTTTAGTCATTGCTGAAGACAGGATTATTCTTGGTTTTGCCTTGGTGACCATTAAGACATAATGAGAGACCACAACTATTTCATGTGTATACCGACATGGTCATAAAGCAATTTTTTGGTGTTAATTGGTGGTGACTATACTGTGAGTTTCAACTGCATTTTGAGGGACTAGTGGATAAATTTGAGTGGCCATTTCAGTCCCTAATAAAAACTTTCACTGCCATTTTTCCTTGTTTTTCAATTATTGAGGCCCATTCTCATCGCCTACAGCAACTGTATTGCATTTGGTGGTGGTGGTGCTTCTATGTGAATCCTATGTTTTTCAGGAGATATTTGTGCTGAATTTTCAGTAATTTCAGTAATAAATTTAAAGTACATTGAGGTGCCAACTTCTGTCCATGGAATAAGTTCAGAAATATGCTTTAACATTCAATTATCCTAGAAAGCTCAGATGTTTTTTTTTGCTGAATCTATGCAACAGAGCAGGTTCCTAAAGTATGGAACATGATCCCAGCATGGGTCCCAAGGAGGCAAAAAATGATTAAAGTTCAAGCGATCTCTGACCTTTCCCAACCACATATTGATGCAAGCAAAGATTTTCAACACTGATGGCCATCAAAACCAACGACTACAATTGTGTTGATACTAGTCAAGTCATGCACATCATTGCACTCACCAAGATCAAGTCCTGCCTTAAAGATGTAATACAGGAGAAACTTTAGTTTCACCTTGATGATGTCTATAATAAAATTAATTTGTTTCAAAATGAGTGGACCACACTACTTCTACTTGTCTGTCTGGGCACTTCAGAAAAGAAAAAACAGTGTTTTTTCCTGTCAAAATATGCTGTTTGAGGCATGCATCACAATATGTTCACCAAACTCTGCTTTGGGTCACACCCAAAATGTTTGGGAATAATCAGCTGGTTGGAGTAGGACGAACCGAAACAATTAAAAACAAAAGCCATAAAAGGAAAGAATCTCTCATTGAAGGATCACACAGAGAAGCCGCTGACAGAAAACATCAAAAAACAAACAGTGGTTCTACCAAGGCTAAACACGCGCTTTTTTGAATGAGGAAAGCAGTTGCTCCGTCCATTACAGGTCGATGTGACAGTGCAACGGATATCCAGAAATTGCAACGATAGCTTGAAAATATCTTAGCGCACCTGTGAGTTCAGTCACTGGCGAGAGAGAGTTCAAAGTGGCAAGAGCAAACGGGAGTAGAGCTTGGTTTAAAACCTGATGTGGAAAAAGTACTGTTTTGAAAACATAACTTGAAAGTAATTGGCTATGACTCGATAACTTTGGCTGATATAAAATTGACTACGTTAAACCACCATGTTTGGTGTGCAGGAAGTGGAAGTGACATTTCTTGCTCTGACTGCGATGAGTAGAGGAAAAATAATGCAGTAACCGAGTAGATTAAAAAAGTCCACGGTGACTGTGAGTGTAATAAGTTTATGCATAGCAAAAACTAAGTAAAACACATACTTGCTTCTTTGGTTTATCAGGTTTTCCATGTACTAATGTAGTTGGTAAAAGCCATATGGCCTGGGCAAAAAAAATCTTTTTTCTTGCTACCGTTCTGTCATGCTATGTGAGTTGAGTATTGTCATGTGAAGGAGTGAAGGCTCTTCCTTTTTGCATTTATGTCAAGTGATGTTGATTTGTGCATTTGAGAAATTGGCAATAACACTAAAAGATCTGTATGAATTAACTGGTGAGTAGTGACACATTCTTTGCACCTATACATTTGGCTGGCAAATTGCAGTTTGCCATACATTTTATTAAAGTTTCTACTTCATATTTTTGAAAAAAACTCTTTGCTTTGCATTGCGAAAAATTGTAAGGACACCTTTTCAAGATCATATCAACAATGGCAATGTGTGTACAGTATACATTACTCTTACTTTCTTTCAAATAACTAAATCTATAAATATGTGTGAATGCCCCGGCCAGGGCCAATTTCAATCCCCGGCCCCGGCTGAATTTAGTGCCCCGGTCGTGCATTAAATGTCACCACCAACATCAGTAACCACTGGAAAGTTTGACAATCAATATCAGCAACTTTTCCATATTTTTTTAAGTTGTTGATTGTCTTGTTCCCTCTTGACATGGTGGAAAGCACATTGTGCCATCCCAGATTTTGGCAGTTGATTTTTGAAACTTTAGTTTGGCCTCAGGAAAAGTTCTACTTGTGTTTACTGTAGAAACATGATATGCCCCAGAAGTACTTCAAAATGAGATGTCTGGTTCAGTCCATGTGTTCACTACCTGCTTGTATTGAATTTTCATAATTTGTTCCAAAATTTTTTTGTTTTTTTTTTCACAAAAACCTGTTAAAACAATTGGCATTTCGGAAGAGGGAAGTTAAGCTGCACCGCACCTAACAACTTAACCCACTGACTAGAAGTAGTGTGGTCCACTCACTTCTGCGACTCGAATGCTGCACATGTGAAACTCCATGCTGCTACTTAGATTCTGGATACATATTTGCAATAAAGTAAAATGCTTAAATAATCACCAGAAGATCAAATTTATCTGCATAATTTGTTTGAGTTGGTATTTAAGCTTTTGTTTCTTTGAAACTGTTTTTTTTTTCGCTGAGACATTTTGGTAACTGAAACATTTCGGTCATTCATCTCACAGTTGTATTAAAACTCGCCGTAATAGTGTTTTGTAGCCTGTATTTTCAGACATTCTGACCAAAATGACTTAATTTTTTTCTGTCATTTCAAAATCATTTCGGTCTATGACTGAAAAAAAACATCTATGAACAATAAACTACCTATTTTGAGCATTCAATTACTCTTATTTCCATGGTAGTTTTGCATATAGGTATTTGTGATTGTTTTGCAAATTGTAACAAGATTACAGCTAATCACACTAGTGGCTGTGAACCAATGATGTTCAAGAGTCTATAAGTGGTTCTCAACCTTTTTGATGAAAGGGGCCAAATGCAGAATTGCAACTATGTTAGGGAGTCACACTAAACATATCTTAACACAAATAAATTGCAGAAAATGTAGAGGTTTTGTTGTAAAACTGCTGAGGGCTGCATAAGGGTTGAGAGCCGCATGCGGCTATCAAAACAGTGGTTGAGAACCATTGGTCTAGATGAGGTGAAATTTACACTGACAATATGAAATTGTAATTACAAAAAAGAAATTGAAAAATTTTGGAGCTGCTCTGACTAGGCTGTAAATCCATAATTGACTCTCTCAAAGTAATGTTTCATTGACATTGAAATCAACTTATATTTTACCATGGGTTTTCAGTTGCACCAAACTTTTCAAATATGACAAAATCATCATAAATTACAATCAATTAAAATTCCTTTAACAACAGCAAAAGCTCCTTAACTGGCTCAGATGTCTTCAATCCTAACTTTCCAACTGATAGAACAACAGAGCTAATCAAACTTTTGAAAGCTGCAGAAAGTCTTCTCGTTTTGATCAAAAAAGCAATTCGTTACTTTTGAGTTTGTAAGACAATGTGGCTTCAAGTGATGGTCCTGGTGATATCCTCAGGACCTGTGAAAAGTTTTTAATTGGCAATCTGCCTTGTTTCAGAGCTTGATTGGCTGTTTAGCATAATCAGTCTGCAAGTTAATGCCTACAATCAACTTTTTTTTTTAATTTCAAAAGGTTATCTAAATTTTGTGCACTGCATTCATATTGATAATGCATAATTACAAATATTTTGCAACTTAAGCTATCAATTTCAATCATTTTTGTGTTGCAGTGAAATGGGTCTGACATTATTTGGTTTGACATGCAGCGATGTTATGGAGATGAGATACAATGAAATGGAAGAAATAGCTACCACCATCAATTCTGTTGTTGACATGACCCTTGACATGGTTAGCAACCGTTAATTTTTTGTTATTTCAAATGTTTGTGCTTTTTGCAAGAAATATCAATTTTGCATGTCTCTTTCCAGTCTTTCATTGTTCGATATGATGTAAAATGTTTTTGCATGGTTTTAATTATGCAAAATATAGAATAACTGTATTCATATGCTTTGTTAGCAAGTTCAAGCAAGGTTGCAATCAATGTGTGTGTACTGCAACAGTTTATGTAATAACTCTACCTGGAACATTTTGCTTGTATGCCTGAATGTTGTCATAAATTAAGTGATAAAATTAAATTGCGCCTTCAAATCTCTAAAATATTATTACTGTAAAGATGTTAATATAATTCAGGAGTGCAAAATTTTATGTGAATGTGCACAGAAAATTTTGGTTTCACACACCTATAAGCTTTGCCATACAACAGGGGGTCTCCAAACATTTTTGTCAGGGGGCCACATAAGCTATTGAACAACAGTTCGAGGGCCGGACATCTTGTGATTGTTTTGAGACATGTTACATTCTACCGGATCAACAAATTTTTTATAAATATACGATTGTTCAATTATCAAAGAAATGGCTTTGGAGCTTGATTTGGCCCACGAGCCATAGTTTGGACACTGCTGTCGTACAGCCTTCATGTGCAGAAAGTAAAAAATGTCAAAAAAATAAAAAACGTTCAAACACTTCAAGGTTTACATCACACAGTGTGAGTGTGCAACCACATTTTCAGACCCTGATAAAATTAATGAAGTTTCACTTTATGTAGATATTTTATTTCATACTTTTGTTCTTGCCATGCGTAGAACTACATAGTGAGATTTCTATGCAGTGGTTCTTGGTTGGCATAAACAAATGTTTTTATCGAAAATCATGTTTGGAAACACTGGTTGTAATGTCTGAAATTTGAGTCCTATACTGAGTTTAAAACTCAATACAGTAGATCTATGGATGAGATTCCAAACTGTACCAGCTTCAGAAGCTGTTTGAAAGTATGCTTTTTTGAGTGCTCCAATGTCCACCTTAGTGAGACCAGGTCCATGGGACCAGGACTGATTTTGTGTAATGGAAGTGATTTGATATGCTGCCAAATGTATTTTGAAAGACTGTATTAGACACATTGATGAAAGTGGAAAGACATGCTCTTGAATGTTAAATAATCAATGCCAGTGTTAGCTGCTTTTGTTGAAACTTTTGCCAAAATAATGATGCCAGTAGATCCAGGTTTGTTGCAATGGTATGTAGCCTAAACTCTTTTGTAAATGATTCAATATGTTGGCAATTAATTAGTGTAAAGGCAACAAATTGTTTACCATGCTCAACTGCTTTAGCCTACATCAGTGTTCCCTCTAAGCCGAAAAAAACGACACTTTCGGCACCTTTTCTGGACGCCAGTCGACAAAAATTTTGAAAATCAGCACTTGCATTTTTGGACGCAATTTCCTTCACTAGAGAAAATTTCACAAAACTCAATTTAAATATTTTTTCAAAGATGTACGGGACACATTTTCACGATTGAAGCCGTTTTCAGGTCACACCACATAGAAAGTTCACACGTATTTTGGGAAATCTCCGCTTGCAGGTTTATAAAGTAGTTCTGGCCTCATTTTCCTGATTTTTGCATCTCACAACAAAGCTGTTTGCCATGAAGTTCAGATACAATTTTTGAGTTATCCGCCTCCATAGTTCACAAAAATGTTTTGGGCGCATTTTCATGATTTTTGCGTAAAAAAACGAAGTTGCTTGCCGTGAATTCAGGTGCATTTTGGAGGATTTCACTTTGCATGTTAAAAAAAAGTTCTGGGTGCATTTTCTCAATTTTTGCGTCCAAAAACGAAGGTATTTGCCGTGAAGATCAGACGCGTTTTGGAAGTTCTCTGCCTGCAAGTTTAACAGAATAAGTTCTAGGCGCAATTTCACGAGTTGTGCGTCCAAAATTGAAGCGGTTTGCTGCGAAGTTCAGACGCATTTTGGAAGTTCTCCGCCTTCAAGGTTTACAGAGAAATTTCTGCACAAATTTTCACGATTTATGTGTCCATAAACGAAGCTGTTTGCTGTGAAGTTCAGACCCATTTTGCAAGCTCGTCCGCTTGCAAGATTGATAAAAAAGTTGTGGGCGCATTTTCACGATTTATTTGTCGCGCAAACAAACATTCTTGACTTCAACATTTTGTAAGAATGCTTTGGCCACGTTTTATAATTTTACACGTCCATAAATCTTTGCTGGATTCTTCAGGCACATTGTGAAGTTCTTAACTTTCACATTTTATAAGAACGCTTTGAATCTGAACACATTTAGACTGCGAGTGCACCCGCAAATTGTGACGTGCGACCTACTGCATTACTTAAGATTATACAGGAACAACGACATGACAGAATTGCAGTGTAGCGTTTTGGTCAAAAGCAAAACAATTCCTGCACATGGCGGATTGCGTTTGCACAGTGTTCAAAAACACGTTGAACTTCACAACATTTATCAAGAGAAATTGTACGTAGAGGCTAGTTGTTTTCATAGAATCTTATAACAATTTTGATACAACCTAGAATTAAAAGTATTTCCTGTATTTGTAAAAGAAGCTTTTTTTCTAACTTTTTGGATTCTGTGTCCTGCATGAGCACTAAAAATCTAAGCCACTTGAAGATTTTTACATTAAGCAACGAAGGTTTGTTGGTGGTTGGGTCACTGTCTAAATCTGACAAACACTTTCAATTAATTTTTGGAATTTTTTACAACTTTGCATACAGATGTAAAAAAATATTTTAAGTACACGTATAGGCCACTGGACATTAGCCGTTAATTACGTAGTAGTTGTTTTTACTCTTGTGGCATAGCTAGTGGCCTAGAAATGTTTGTTGCTTAGGCTATTTCAGATTAAGTGCTAACCAACACACTGTTATCTCTGTCATACTTCAGACAGTATGCTACAAACCATTTTCAGATTTCGGACGCAGGATTTAGCTGCTAGCCTGAAATCAATATGGGAAAAAGAGACAAAGTAAAATTCCTTTGTTTGAAAATCGTTTTTACGCTGTTTTCCGGAAATCTGTCAAATGATATTTTTGGAGCGGTCATCAGTACATGTTTTGTGTACACGGCTCTATTACATTTACTTTGTGTTCTAGGTGGGGGTTATTGGTCTAAAATGGGTTGCTGTAATGGTCACGGTACAAAAAAGGTTAAAAACCACTGGTTTAGTGCAACAGTAAGCAATGCACAAAGACAAGAACAGTCATTCAGGACCGTACACAGGGCAACCCCTGACAGAAACGGTTCACATTTGGCTAGGAAGCTTGCATGTAGCTAATTTCATTTATTGCCTCTTTGATGACTCATTGTTCGTTTATCAGAAAATCTTGTGTGTGTACGTGCTGGAAAAAGTGAGGACCATTTTACATATTTTTAGTCATTCACCAACAATCGTTGATGAAAAGTATTTTCGTTGAAAATGATGCATTTTAGGAAAATCTACCAAGTTTCTTTTGATCTTGACAGCACTTTTTGGACACCAGCCAACTTACAAAACTCTTGGAGGGAACACTGGCCTACATATGGAAAACGCCTAGCAGTATCCACCTTCTGGGTTTTGAATTTCCCACCAAAACAACCCAGTAACCATGTATATTGCCACTGGGGCCGCCCAGTATTGGAAGCGTTAATGATCAGATGTTGTTTCAACATGGTTTCACATCGTAGATGATTCAAATATTTTCATAATGAAAATACATAAGTAGTTTTGTTGGAATTCTGACACTGAGAGTACTCATTGCTTCTGCATAATATGTTGCAAGTTCACTTAAAAAGTTACATTTCTCATCACCTTAAATGTGGTCAAAATTGTTCGAGGACTAAAGCCACCTGAACAAATCCCAAGGCAACTGTCACTTAGCCAGTCACCATCCAGGTCAAATACCACCCAGACAACTGCCACCTAGCATATATTGAATTATCTATGTTCATTGCCATCAAACCATTTTAACTTTACAAGGTGCTGCTTTCAAGTCAAAACTTAAAAATCATAAATGTGAATAACAAAAGTTTCTTCAACCGCTGACCAATTGACACTTTCGGGTCTGGCCCGTTTTGGGGATTTTCTCTAAAAACACACCAGATTGCATGTTGCTTTGCGTGGGATTTTCTCCGGTCCGGTAAGCTCTACAGACCCGGTGAAAAGCTCAAAAGATGCGCCAAGTCTTGTAGCATGCGAAAAAAGTTTTTTGGTTAGGGTTGCGGATTTTTTGTGAGTGACGTCATAAGTGGAGTACTTTCAGGCCACCTTGACCCACTTCACCTGTCCATGGGCTCAAACTGTTAGTTGGTGGTATTTTGTTGAAGTTTTTACTGGAAACCAGGCTACAATCAGAGTCTTTTAATACTTTGGATGACCTGCTGGGGTTTCGGTTTCAAAAGTTATGATGTAAGTTAGTACAAATATTTGACTAACTAGATAATTAATTAATAACTTTTGAACCAGAAACGCTAGAAAGTCGATGAAAGGCTCAAAAGACTCGGACTTGAGCCTAGTTTCCAATGAAAACTTCAGATAAACACTTTGGCCTAGCGGTTGGGCCTCAGGCCAGGCAACATGACCCAAAAAGACCTTAAAACTATTTCACTTATGACGTCACTCACAAAAAATCCGCACCCCCCAACCAAAAAATTTTTTTTGAGTGCCATCTACTAGACTGGCCGATCCATTTGAGCTCTTGAACAGCTCTCTAGCACAATCGGCGGAGGAGCTAGGGCGTTGGTAAGGCAACCGAAAACAGCTGTTTTTTAGGCCGAAATGGAAGTACGAATATATCCTAGACCGGCTCTCAAAGTGTTAAAAACATCTTCAAGAACACACCTTAATATTTGATGTTAAGAATTGCAGAAATCCACCAGCAATGAAATATTTGGTGTGGTTGAGGTGTGTCTCATGATCTTGTTGTTGTTGGTAGTTTCTACATAGAGAGAGAGAGAGAGAGAGAGAGAGTTTATTGGTGCAAATATTAAACAATTTCATACAAATTAAAGCTAAGGCGCTGGGACACCGAAAAAAACCTGTTAAACAGGTTG
>JGI24158J21664_10006062_pt1 | contig 15887 bp, 10 predicted proteins | sample Ectturendosymbi3_FD_21664 | JGI IMG/M metagenome (IMG submission 21664)
TTATCGAATTTATACACGAGGTTCGAAGCGCGACCCGACTCCCCATTGATAGAACGCGGAAAAGTTTATTAAAGATTTAAAAGGTGCTTGATTGAATAGAGGAGTCCAGATAGAGCAGAGGAATTAATTGTTTTATTCAACCATAACGTCAATAAACTTGTATTTTACTGCAAATAAGAGCACTATGCATGCATACGAATTACTATGATAAAGTATACGAGCTTCTGTGATAGAGTTTTCACCTGTTTGCGTAATTCGTCAGTTCGCCAAATTCGTCACTTTTTTCTAATCCCCTTGAGGTGACGAATTAGGCAAATTGTACTGTACAAAGAATATGTACAAAAAACAATTTAACATCAAATGACTTCAAATAATTTACAGTGTGAAATGGACACAGAAGCAAATTACCAGACAAAATGAAAAATTTAACTTGCTTTCCGCGAATAAAGTTTCTATATAGCATGTGTGAAGAAAAGGGCCCACTTCCCCAAAGTTTCCCTTGGTTATCTAAATTCTAGTATCCACCCCTCGCATATCCAGTAACAGGGGTGGGGAACCTGCAGCCCGCGTGAACATTTGATATGGCCCGTAGCAGAATTTCGTTCGCAAGTTAGAACGCAAAATCGTGTCAATACCAAGCAACATGATAAAAATAGGTAAATCAAGAACTCACATAAGTAAATCAAGAAAACTCCCTCTTGCTCATAATGAGATAAAGGTAAATTTTTAGAATAAAATTAATGAATTTTGTGGCCCGCCAGTGGTAATGCACAATTCATGCGGCCCGTGGTAGCAAATAGGTTCCCCACCCCTGGCCTATAATAATGAAAAAGTTTAACACAAAGGACCGCGGGGCCCGTACCATTTGATACATTTGCTGCTATTGTTAATCTGGCACTGATGTTAGGTTTGCATAAACTGCTTTAACAACGTACTAAACGGGTGACGTAATTAACGTATTCGCCTCGGTAAAAATATGACCCTGACTACGGCCACGATATTGATAACGCCAGGGTCTTCCAACGTTTTTCCATGAATCTCAATATGACCATTGGTCAAGCCGTATGCCGATTATTGTGTCGATATGTTCAAAGCACGTTGGCTAAGTCCTGTGTTTGCTGAATTGTACCGATTGTTACGTGTGAATCAGGCGAAAGAACTTGTGACTATCCGTGTTTGAAACGCACCTATGAAAGCTTAAGGTTGGACTGCAGACAAGAACTATGTGTAGGGCTAGCAGCATTATCCTACAATAAAAACATAGTTGCTTCTTCTGAACAATACTGTAGTTTTGTTAGAGTTTCTATTACGTAAAGGTCTTAGATGTGATTTTTTTCCAATTTAATTTTCTTTAACAAAGTCATTCAGAAATCAGATTGCTATTGAGTACTTGCGCAAGCTTGTACTTCTCCTATGCTAAGCAAATCAGAGAAGATCTTGAGCTTGAATAGCAAGAAAAAGTCACTTTGCCAACTGGCAACCACAAAACTCAACCCCAAATAGACAAAGAAAAGAGTAACAGCAAGAAAATGACAAAAGCGCGTTTGGATCTGATGCCTTAGATTAGTGGTTCTTAGTTTATCCAAACATGAAGACCCTTATTTCTTAGCTTGGTGGTTACCACATTAACTGCTCAGGAGAAAGGTCTTTTTCAAGATTCAAAAGAATTGAAAATGAATTACAGGGTCGCAATGTTCCAGGAGAGGTTAGCTGCACTAAGCGTTCGGTGCTTTAAAAGTGACAAACTTAGGCAAACAAATTTTAATGAATTCCAGATGATTTTGTTATGAAGAAGGCTAGGACAAAACCTTTTTTGATTGTTTACTGTGTTCTGTTCAGTCTTACTTGGTGCGATCATTGTAGCTTTTTGTACGTATTTCAATAATGACAGCATAAGGGAAGCATAAAACACTCCCGTCGCTATGGGGAGCATTAGTGGGCTCAGCTCCTCCAAATTGAAATATGAAACACTATAATCAGTGGAGATTTAATCAAATTTTCAGAATGTCAAGTCCCGTTGCGCAAATGTAAAGCCCCCTGGTGAAGACTTCTGGGAGACGGTTCTGGTTTAAACCTCGCATCCTTTCACGCGACGGTCTCGCTGCGACTTGCGTTCGATTCTTAGCAGTCTGAAAAGTTAACAAAAACGCGAATTGTGAACATAGCAGTTGCAACCGTTTGGGTGCGTATTGCTTGACGTGTTTTGCTCGTGTGTGTGACATTTTTACAGTCGTGGTAAGCGAGTCGCAACGTGGTCCTCACGAGCTTCAACGTTTTATGCCGCTGCACATATGTGCAATGTGTTTGTTTTTTTTAACACAGATAAGAAAAAACAGGTGTGAAACTTATGAAAATGTAGGCCATGTGTTGTGTCAAATATTTAACCGTGACGTTTTCGGTTGGTTTACCTGCAAAAATTAATAATAATGTTCCAGCCAGCCAAGTACGATTTCAACAATTCCATGTCATTGAAGGCTTTTGCGTCGAGAGCAGCAAGAAGCGATGATAGTGGGCATTCTAGTAATGATTTATAATTTTTTATTGACCGTACTTTTAGAGCGTCCGCTGTCATTTTCGGTTAAGCTCAAACTGAATAACGCTTTTCCATTTTTTTCTCGTAACAGTTGGAGAAGGTGGCTCACAAGAGGATTACCCTAGGGCCACGCATTAGCGAAATCCGATCCTGATCGCAACACTAGCCATTTTCAACAACACTTCAAACTCATTTTCAAATAAGTATTTAATGAAGTGTGCACTTCACTACAAACGAAAACATTCGGATACAAGCAATCACATAAATAGGGGAACACACAAATACCATTCATGATGTCACATACAGTAATTACACAATTATATTAGGGTACTACCCGAGAGATACCTTGTCATTTATTCATTTACGCAACGTCTCGGATGGTTGATCTGTGCTTGCGTGCTAAGATCACTATGCACTCGACTGCCATACTACAGAAGCGACTTATGATAAGTCAGTGATATTCGATCAGCATAAAAAAATAATAAAAGCATGCATTGTGTACACGAGGGAGGAAAAAATGTTTAGCGGGCCGTATTTTGCCCACCCCTGCACTAGATGACCTGCGTGGTCTTTCACAAATCCTATGTGACACAGTTACAACCTGTTTACATTGATCAGTTCTTTTGCCATTGTGTTTTCATTTGTTTTAATTTCCACAAACATTTGGTTACTTTTCTGCATGATGGATTTTTGCATTGTTTCTAGTTATTGGCTGTGTCACATGAAATAATTCTCACTCTCTCTCGTGTGTTTTGCCTCCTTTTCTACTGCTACTTTCATTCACAAGCGGTTTTGCTGATGATTATATAGGATTCGTTTTCATGATGAAATGATCCATGTTTAGTCATTTTTATTAAATGTTTGGTTCAGTCAGTGCTACCATAGGCTTCTCTGCAAAAATCACTAGAGTCACAAAAAAATTCACTAGATCTGAAAAAAATCACTAGATTTAAACATTTTGCGTCGAAATTCGCAGTTTTGCTTGAAATGATTTAGTTATTTACTTTACTGCCCAAAAACCTTCACATCATCATTTGCAAGTTTGTTAAAATACATGATGCTGAAGCCTGGAAAATATCATACCAACAATTGTCAGGATTTTTTTAAGGGCTGAAAGCGACACCATTCACGGAGTATTTTACATCTATCAACCTAACATTTAATTCATTATTTCCACTGCAGTGTTCCTGCAAAGAAATGAAAATACCGACATGGCCAACAATGGAGCAATAAGCAACACAGAAGAAAGCAATGAAAAATTCAAATCAGAAACACTTGTCCTTCTGTTGTTGCAAATCTTCAAACAACAATTCAAGTAATTAATAGTGTACGGCTTAAAAAGGCTGAAAATCTTTCAAAAAAGGGCTGAAAAGTTGAAAAGTTAGAAAAAAGAGAAGCGATCTTCTTCAGACTTTGTAAAAAATCACTAGATGGCAGTGAGAAATCACTAGATCACTAGGCCAGTCTAAAAACACTAGATCTAGTGGAAAATCACAAGACGTGGCACCAGTAAGTTCAGTGGTGTAGGAGCTGGGAGTGCAAGCGCACCCCAAAAGTTTTGATTTGTCGAAAATCCGGGCAAAATCCCTGAAAATTTGGGCACAGATGCTTTGACACCTCTGTTATGTTTGTATGATCAATGAGACTGACTGATTAAAAACGTGATAGTGTCTATTTTCCCGCCCGCAGAAAAAGCTCTGTTGTGTGAATAGTCGGACGTTCGGCTCTCACCATTATTGCTTTGGCTTTGCTAGCAGAAATGACACCTTTGATGGAAGAGCTTTAAGCAGGTTTTAAAAAAGTTTCAGGTTTGGCTTTTGTGTTTAGGTTTTGGGTGAGGGTTTTAGGTCACGTGACAAGGACCATACGCTAATCCAAGTGCATTGTCCTTGTCACATGACCAATTCAACCAATCGGGTTCACCTAATGACAAATAGCTCCAGCAGTGCTTTTGCCTCTGATGGCAAAATAGACATTGGCGACCTCCCAAAAAAGGTCTATATGTTTTCTTGCGAGAGTTCGTCCCACACAAATTTTTCGGGCAAGTTTGGGGAATTCGGTTAAAAATCTTTTGCACCCCAATATTTTTCCTGCTGCTACACCTATGGTTTTGCTCAAACTTATGATCCACATCACAAGGGTTACTCGAAGAATACAAGCACACCAAAATGCTGAGTCATAACATATCACAGGGTAGATGTCCAAATAGACACAGTCTCTAACGTACACTCTAAACCAGTGGTTCTTAAACCGGGGTAAATTTACCCCTGGGGTAAATTTCATCTTCCAAGGGAGTAAATTTACTGAACCACAAATTGTAGAAACTGTAATTTTTTATAAATCATTCTAAATGTTAGAGTTGGTTTAATTTCATAGTTTAAAGAAATGAGTATAAATGAATGTTTTGGGGGTAAATCTGGTAATCTTGTTTGTAGGGCTGGGATTAGCAAGTGCTGGGCCTGATTTGAAACACTTTTGCGGGGCCCCACTCAGTGGTGTGTAGAAAATTTTGACGGGGAGCGTGGCGTAATGATAGAAATCGGTGATGTTACAAAAGCGAGGACCGTAAAGGTGATGCTAAGACCTCTCCAGCAGAGACTTCAATGGACAGCGCCGTTACACCCAAGAAATCAAATAATTACAATCCTCATTATTACCTCCTCTCTGGCCAGGCACCTCCCTGATCAGAAGGGTGTTACGAATGTAGTACCTGCAGAGAGGAGAGGTATTGAGTACTGTGCTAGTGGATATCCAGAGCGAAAAAGTTTGCAGTAGTAGCAAAAGATCCTATTTTTCCAGGCCAGGAATAATAGGCATGGATGACCTGCCGCTTCACCATTTGATGGTATTCTTTTGTAGTAAAACTTAGAATACCGTGTCCCATTACTCTTCTGGGGAAAACTTCTATTGTGATTGCAGGGTCTTATTTGGGTTATATAGTCCAGTGTAGTTTGGGTTATATAGTCCACCCTAACATTCCGACTCATGACTTCTGGCTAGGTAGCAGGATTATTCGTTCATCCAAATTTTTGCGCCGCGGTCACGACTTTGCCCTGACGGGCCTCGCGTTCATTTATCCGGCCCTGCCTACATGCCTAGTTGCATACGTCAAAAAATCAGACTTCCACTTGATCAACGTGCTTTGTGTAGTGATTAGTGCAAAAAGATGTAGGCTACTGTGTCTATAACCCACGTAGTCTTCTTTTATTTTATTCTGCATAGAAGCAAGATAGCTTTGGTGCTTACGATCAAAGTTACACATTTGCGCAGCCTACTGTTCAGACAGCCAGATGGAGTTAATAACTGTGTAGTTAGAAGAGTCTATTTAGCAATCATTGCTAAGTTGTCCCAACAAAACAGAGTAGTGCAGGCAGTACATTATGCATGTTCACCGTTGCGTCCGTGTTGGCCTTAGTCTATATTTGTTAACATTTATAGGCGATTTGAGATACAAAATGTTATTAATCTAAACATGTGCCATGCACTAGGAGCTTAACAGTCCAGACATCAGCAAGGTTTATGCATCCGTATTTCGGCCAGCAAAAAGCCCAATGCGCACGCATTATACACATATTTCATGGTAAAGTTTATCAATTTGCGCTAATGAAAGAAAACGTTTATCGTGGAGCACATGCTTTGACCGGCCTTCGGTAATAATGTTTTGATAACTGAACGAGAGGATTGATTGTGATTTCCTGCAGTCTTTATGTACATTTGGATTTCATTACGACATCTCTAAATAATCGCCGTAAATTAAATGAGAATGATTTACGACCCAGTTCCTTTTCAAAAAATTTTAGTTGGAAACTACAAGCCTATTGGTATTTGCGGGAAAATATTTATAATTAATTTGCAAAATTTGTAAATGCTGTTCATGTTATGAATTAAATATGAATTTTCAGAATGTCTTCCCCCCTGCACAAACATGAAGGTCCCCAATGGAAAATTTTCTGGCGACGGTTCTGCCCAGCAGGCCCGCAGACACGAGGGGGTAATTCGAGGACAATTACCCCCAAATATTTTTGCGTCCCGCAAATTTTGTTTTGCTCAGAAAAATTTGTTTTAAACACGTGATAAAAACAAAAATCTTTCCCCCTAAAATGTCTTTTCACCCCAAACCTTAAAACCTGGCTACGGGCCTGGTTCTGCCAAAATCGTGTCTGCAATTAGGATATTTTGTTTTGAAGGCCATTCGACCTCGAGATGTAGCACATCATAACTTTTTTATAAATCACCATTAGGGGGCCCCTGCAAGCATTTGGGGGGAGTTGGGCTGCTACGGTACTGCTTCGAACACTCAAGAGATATTGATCGTTCCTTTTTCGAAATACTAAGTAGCTAATTTTATCGCACGGCAAAAGTGGACTACATGCCAGAACTTTCATCGGTGCTTTGTGAGCTCAGATAATGCGGGCAAACAACCAATCGATTAGGAAATGTACGCACCTGCGGCTATTCTTGTCAAACGACCGTCGTGTTTTGTGGCGACACTGGCACCCAATTGGATAGCAACTCTTTCCGAACAATGCTTTTGTAACCCGAACAATTATTTTGTAATCTTTCACGGTCATTGTTCTGAAGTAGTTCTTCAGCTGATGACTGGCATTCATCCACCGGAGTGTGACCCCGCGTATGCAGCCGTCAGACCGCGTCGCCAAAAAGTTCGAAACTAGTGCGCAAACAACGCGGTCAGCCATCAACAATTTCAAGTAAAAATAGAGTTTATCCGCTGAGATACCCGTTACTACTTGTTTTTTTACTGTTATATAGGATAGTTCTTGAACGTGTTTTCTGTTTGTGGCGATTTGATATGTCTCGGTGATTACGCGACGCCGCCGTTCACATGGCTTCTTTCAACCAAGCATACACGTCAAGACGAACTTCAACGGAGGTCTTGCTGGAAGGGGTTCGCTACCTCTTTCTTCCAGTTGTCTGTAACAAAATCATGCTCTATACTCAAACCTTACTGATACCTGTTTGATTTCTATAAAAAATAAAATCTATGTTTCATAGTTTGTTACTGAAACTTTTTCTCAACTCACCTGCCATTTACTATCATACATAGTTCTGTTATCTTACCGGAGCAATTTTGTTTGCATCGATTTGCTTCTGCATGTCCTTCAATTAATCTAAAATGTTACCTGGGTAATGGTTTTCCTACGACCTTTGCAAATTTTCATTACACAGCGATCTTAAACTCAGACAAGAACAAAGTAGTTACGTGCCAGTGCCACGTATTTATCTCACCCAGCTATAGCTGCATGCGTTTTAAGGCTCAACAGTATAGTTTATTTAACACAACAAAACAAACTCTACTGAATTGAAACATGTTTTGAAGAATGGTAAATTTCATCCGGCTTTGTCCTCCCAAACTTTCCCCCAGAGGGCTGCTACCGCATCCGCGGGCTGCTACCGCAGGGTTTGTACCAGTAACAGTTATCTGCCTCTGGCTTTGTAATTTTAAAGCCGACCCAAAATTTTAAAGTTAAACACAGCCATAGTGCTTGTGGTTCGCTGTACTTCTACTTCTGCGGAGTTTTGTTTACTAACAAATCTACATAATTTCTAACTTACTCTAAGCTTGCAAAGAATGTATTCATATAGGTTTGCGTGAAAAGAATCCTTTTATACACGAAAATATTTTGTAAATATATGACAACCTTTTCCTTTTGTTTTTTTCAAAAAACCTTGCTGAAAAACTGCTATCATGATATCGTCTCTATATACCAACGGGAATCATGCTCTGCTGCAAAGTCTCAACACTTATCAATACTTCGTCTTGACTTTGTCCACTTTTTGCTAGTAGCTAAAATGTCAAAAATCACAGTCACCAAAGTACGATGGTTGGGCTACGTGACCAGAGTGCCCAAGAAAGTTTGGCGAAGTAGTCCTGTTGGCTATACTCACGGGAAAGCGGTACAGAGGTCGACCAAGGACCAGGTGATGTGATTCCGTCTTAGAACTGGATGGATCTCGTCTTGGTGTGGAGCCAGCAGAACTATCAGACGCTGCTGAGAATTGTGATACATTTTGAGACCTCCTAGGCCTGTTGCCCCCGCGACCCTGCTGAGAAGAAAAGCAAGTGTGAAAGTTGAGTGAGGAAACTTCGTACTGGTCGATGCACTATTTTTATAAGGTTATAATTGCTCAGAACACAGCATTGCACTAATCATTATTAATGATGAAAAACCACGGGGCGTTACTGCATGGTCTGCGAGTTAAAGACGAGACTATCAGAAAACTTTGATTTTAAGTCATTGCTTGCCATTTAATGGTCACTCTCATGATTTTTGCTTGTTCAGTGTGTTGCCAAGGCCCAAGTGTGCTTCAGTCTAAGAAAAAGAACTAACAGAGCTAAGAAAAAGAACTGACAGAAAAGTAAAAGTGAATTTTAAGAAAAAATTTTGATTTTGCTTTGAGTAGGGAAAATTGCTACAAAAAAAGTCTCGAGACAAGAAAAATTCGAAAGTAATAAATGGACTGTTGCAAGCCATCGAAACTAAAGCGCTGAAAAAGTTCGCGGACAAAATGGAACTCACGTTGCCTCGGGCATTACTGGCGACATTCGATAATTTTCACGTCTGGTATAGCTGATCGCAGCAGCTGCTAGCAGTGATTGAAGAAGGAAAGGTGCACGCATCATGATCTTTATTGCTGAGGTCCTTCTGCTACTTTTCGCTTGGCTGGCACATTTCGGATACGCTTTTGGTAAGTGGGGAGACTTTCGTGTTTCGATTTTGCCTGGTTGTTCTCATAAAAGAAAGGCAATGATCAATCAAGAATTTTTCACATCGTGTAAGAACAAAAACGTGTCTGGTTTTCTCTGTCGCAGTTGAAATCGAAAAGATTAAGTCAGCTGCTTTTATACGACAACCAACTCTCTTCGCGAATGCTAAGGTTTGTTGCAGGGATGGCAAACTTATGGGAAGTCTTTTGCAGAAAACCAAAAACACCAGCGAGCCGCAAAATCAGTTTATAGTGTCAATACAAATACCGTAAAAAATGCAAGTGGGTTCCCAACCTTTCTCTGATCATGTACCCCTTCAGCAATTCGACAGATAAGCATGTACCCCTAAAGTTTCTTGTGACAAAAAGTCTGAGTAAAATCACAAAAATCCACTGAATTTTTAATAGAACTTTAGATTTTTAAAACTAGAAAGGTGGACTCAATTTTTATGTCACAAAATTAATTTGTTGCGGCTGTACAATATATGTACAATATAAATCCTGTTCACTAATGGTTGAAAACAGTCTTTTGCAAAATTGCGTATCGCAAAACTAAGTCTCCACAATAGTGCTGCTTTTTTGTCTTCGGCAAAAGCTTCGCAGAGATTTTCCTGAAAATCTAACTTTCTAACATTATATAGACTAACATCGTTAAATTATTCGCTGTATTTCTGAATACGTGACAACTAACGTTACAGCAAAGCCAGTTGCATTTCTGCACGAAACAAATCATGGCTGTACTGTGGTCTCTCACGTGTGCAACTGTAATACTCTTACTGTTACAAGAAAATAACCTTTCTAACAGTATACAACAGAGGGTAAAATGTCGGACAGAAGGAGTTAAACATCTTTCACGGTCTCTAGAAACTTGAAAAATGCTAAAAATTATTTTATCGAAGCTAAAATTGATAAACTAACAGAATCAATGATACCACACCAAATTCTGTTTCAACATCAATTTGACTATATGTGGCCTACCATCTAACATGAAAAGCTCTTCACACAAAACGTGTCAAATAACCTATGTGGAAGCGGAAGCGGTAGGATTTTCGCGCTTCCGCTTCCACAGCTTCCGCTTCCACATCCCTGATGCTGACGATGGCAGTATCTATTGCAAGCTGCGAGCGATCTTTCAGTAAACTGAAACTGGTGCTTGCATACCTCCGAGCCTCAATGACTAAGAATAAGTCAGGGCAGGTCGTGTGATCTAGCTTTGATGAGTATAGAAAGAGGCATTTTGTGTAATTTAACCGGAAAAAGCGGGTTATAATAATGTTTCGATGGAATTATGTTTTTCGAACACACTTGGTACATGATTTGCATCAAAATGTGATCGTACAGTACAATCCAAATTAAATGTGTTTCTATTTGAAAGAAATTGTCGTCTGCAGTTGCAATAGGTCGTTTGATTCTTTTAAAAATATACAATTTTGTCAGGCAACACTATGTAGGCCTATAAATTACGATAACGTTATTATTTCAATGTTTTGATATTCTTCATAATAACAATAAATTAGTATAGAAGTATGGTATGGGCCTTATGGATAACTTAGATTTTATTTTCTGAAAAGTTTAAAGCAAAAATAAACACAAATATTGTCCGTTTGAATTTTTTTCATGGTTTAACTTTCGTAAAAATTGTACCTATATCTAAGATTTCAAATATTAGAATGGGCGCATATTTAAACTTTGCCATGGGCGCCATTTTGCACAGATACGCCACTGCTGTCAACATTCCACATTTTAGCGTTGGGCTACTTTGCACGTAAGCCTAGGCTCACCAAGTCCAAGACTACTGAAGTCAGATATATTTCAGCTTCGTGCATTCTCATTTTAAAAATCGTCCAAACTGTTACAGTAATCATCACACAGACAAACCACACCACCTACCGAGCCAAAGTAGGCTATTTCAACCTGAAGCAAAACCCATCAGTACAAGTACACTACAAGGAATCCAGCCTACTGCACAGCTTACTTCCACTGTACAGATTAACCAAAAATGCCAGCAAAACAACGCATTACGTCACCAAGGTGTTCAACAGGCAAGGTGAATACCCTGGCTGTTTTTAAAGCGCTATAGGTTGGCTCTACGGGCTTTTTTCTTTTCTTTGTTTATTTATTTAACTTCGGGTGTTCTTGAACAACCTGCAGTCATGCTTGAGCAGACAAGCAAAAATCGTTTGACCTTGTTAAGAAATATATCCGCTGCATGAGAGAACAATACATATAAAGGAAGTTATTGTTATTAATCGCTAACAAATGCTCTAAATTCAATTTTTTAATTTTTTTCTTCATTTCCAGGTGTTCACTGAACACCTTGAACATCCTGAATATCCGCCACTGAATTTGAGATATTGCTCTTGAGCTAGAAGAGCCACACAAAATCTGTCAGCGAGCGGCAATTTGCCCACCATTGGTCTGCTCTACTGTATCCACTGCAAAACCCTAAAGAATATGAAACTTGCATTTGGTAAAAGCAATCATGAAAATACAGTACCTACTACAGTATAGAAAATAAATGTTTTGAAACTATGGTATAGAAAATGAATTTTTCGGAGCAAAAACTTGCAGATATAGCTACAATTTATCACTGCAAATAAAATCTTTAAAAACGTTAATCAGTAATATTTTTCGACACGTTTGGTTTTGTTCTTCATCTAGTTCTGTCCATTAGAGAATGAAGCAGCAATTCAGCAAATAATTCAATATCATAAAAGTTTGCGACGCTCACTGGGACGTGAGAACGATAAAAACAAAGCAAAGTATAAGACTTCCAGTCAATGAAGGTCTCTAAATAACGAAAGAGAGATATAATGCCAGCGATATGCTTACAACGCACTCAAAAGATTGCAAACTTAAGAAAAATAAGACTGTTAGCAAGAGATGGTAACAGTTTTATGTGCATCTTGTGCGATGAAGAGATAGCCAACAAATGACAAAGAAATAAAGAGGAAAAAATCTTAGTGTTATCGGCTGCTCTTGTTATAAGAGCGTATATTATATTCACGGTGCATGTGAGTAAGAAGCGAAAATCTCAGGATTTCCACGGTCCATGAAACAAACTCGATGCGAATACAAATGTTCAGCCAATTTAGTAATTTCATGATTAAGTTTTGATTGACTGTGTTCATTTACGCGAAATTTTGAATTCCTCGGGTTCAGGCCGATATAAGTATAAATGCACGAACATTTGAGTTCATAGTCTATACACTGCATATTTCCTTATGTGCTTGCGTCTCCTGCTCCTCGAAGTGATACCTCAGGTCCGCAACCACGGTGGGAGGGGCAACAGGGCAATTGCCCCCTCTGAAACTTTCTAAAACATATTTAGTTGTTAGATACAAGTTATAATCATCTTGCGCACCCCACGAAACTAGAACAACAATGAGTTACAATCATTTTGCCCCCAAGAAAATCATCTGGCTGCGGCCCTGTGATCCGCTATTGTGACAATTAACTGAGCATAATCAATTATTTTCGAAAAACTTTTGCATTCGTTTTCTGCAATGTACGACTTGGATAGTAGATTTCGGGCAGTAGTAATCATACTTCTTAGGTTATTTCGTGTACCAATATTTCTGTAGGTTTTCAAAAATCTTTGATTTGCTTGTTAATAGATCAGCCTGGCTATCCATTTTGAACAAAGAAAATGGCTTGTTATTTTGAAATTCTCTGGAGTATTTCAACATTTTCTTGCGTTTGGTTTCCGAAAAATTGCCTTCAAACATTATTTTTTGCGCAAATATCAATGTGTCATGAAGCACCATGCCAAACATCTTGCTTTTGACAGACTTCAAATGTAATTCGAACGGGGAACGATGCATTTTACCATTCATTTACAAAAGAAAAGAATATCGCGCCTGCACTGCAACTGGTAATGCTCAAGGTGTGCCGTGGTGCCCTGTGGAGCTGCCCAGAAATGGTCGACCGAAGATATCTTCATGTGCTCTTTGCTCAGGTCACAACAAATTGCTTATCGTAATTTCTGTAGCCTTGCGGCTAGTAAAATGTGGTGCTGTACATGCTAGCTGCTAGCAACACCGAATTCAAGCGTTTAATCCAAGCCACAATAAAAAGTTATGACTAGGGCAACCAATTTTTTGACCGAAAAACTTAAAATTTTGACTTTATAATTTACAAATTTTGACTTTATTTTTACCTGTAAATCTTCTGCATTTGCAACTGCAAAATAATTCAGCCTCAGGTGTTGAGGTTAACCCTGAAGCATATTCATGCAGTCTAAGCTTCAAAAGTAAAAAAATGGTTGTTTAGCTTTGGGAATGTATTGATAAGTGCATTAATAACCACATGAGTCAAACTTGAGAACATCATAAAGCTGAAACACTATATGCATTATGGATTGAGCAATTACCAAAACAAGTGCTGTAAGACCACATTTCTTGCCTACCACGCCTATCCTACATAATATTCAATCGTCCAGTAGTGGACAAAACAGCATTATTGCGTCAGAAATCGGAATAAACCACTATTATTACAGATTTGCAACTAAACTTGCAAAAGCATGTTATCGATATCTGTTGTTGTAGTTTCAATAAAATATCGATAAAAAAAAAACTGTGCTGCAAGAAAAGTTCGACATAATGATAAACTTTGACCTAATGATAAATTTTGACTTTTTTTTGACCGAATATCTTGGGATTACTTCATGGTATGAGCGTGAAATCTGGTTTGTTGACGTTTCATAAACTTTAGAAACGGCAGAAAATTAGACTTTATTGACTTTTGGTTGCCCTAGTTATGACTTGATGTTTTTTCGATACGCAAAGCTGCTTCTCCTTACATTTGATCGTGGCATGCTGATTCAGCTCTTTGTTTTAAAACCCAGAAGTATGATCACTGCTATTTTCAGGTTTTCCTTGATAGCTGAAATAGTAGATGCATTCAGCATTGCCAAAAATGAATTAATGAAGCAATCTTTGGAACACCAGAATGTGATCATCTCTTGATTAGTTTCAAGGTAGCATGCTTGCACGCTATCAAAACTATAGCAACACAGACATGCTTTCGATTACAAAATGAACGTGGTTTTGAATTTCAATGCGTAACAAACCTCTTGTCTCACCTCCTTCAAGGTGATGCATTATGCTACGTCAAAGCAAACGATTATCCAATCCCATTTGCAATCGACTGCCCTTCAACGTGTGCAAATGTGGCCCGGAAGTTGTTCGGCACTGACGTTTACTCGAAGGGCTCCTACGTGTGTGCTGCAGCAATACACAGCGGAGTGTACTCAGGTACGTAGCTCTTTTATGACGTCTGTGACATGAAAGATGCGGCTTCAGTAATTACAATCCAATTGGAATTTGAGCTAACTATATCGAGGCCAATGACACAATACTGGTGGTTGTGCTTGGAGAGGTTTGATTTTCTCGCGGTCTTGAGACAGCAACAATAAGAATATTAACAACTGCAGCAAATGCAGGTTCTGTGCGACTGTGCATCCAACTTTTGACATCTGCTTATCTGCTCAAAGCTCTCTCAAAAAACAAAACTAAACACCGATTGTTCAGCACAAAACAAACAACCGCAACATATTAGCAAACAACAGAATAATCCTTGATTTTACTGCAACCATAAAAATCACAGCATGCCTTTTATTGCAAATATGCCTATTTCCAAGACACCATTAGTTTCTGCATAGCAAGGAAATTGTTATTTCGAAAAATCACCAGAAGTTTTGCAAAAATTGATCTTTTTCGTTGCGGTATCAGACAAAGTGATTAGTTTTGCCCCAATAAACTCTACTGCAGCGCTACACAGGTGGCAGATCCAAGAGCGCGGCACCGCTAAAACGTAATGCGTAATCTTTCAAAAAAGCCGAGCTTTACCGGTGTCAGGCATCGCTGCACATTTAAAACAACACAAGCAAGAGAATGGCGCCACAGACCTACTCATCATTTATGATACTAAATCTGCAAGAGATAAGAACTAACATGAACAACGTATTATTGTGACACTCAAAAACGCAGGGTCACAATAGTATCACACGGAAACATATAGAAGGCAGTGTGCACAGGTATGCCGTTCTGCTGACAAACTATGATTCACCATTGTTGTACGATGAGACCGCCGAGCACTGATGAATCAGCATACCTGCGAGCCCACGAGTCGCCACAAATCAGCTTAGATACACTGGAAGTTAGAACAGCGAAAGGGAACAAACTTCGCAGTACGCCAGACCAAATAATTTCTGCAGAGCGTCCTTTAGGAAAATACCTAGCTGCAGGATGGTGCTGTCTGTGGTTTCCTCAAAGGATACAAACTTACTTTTTGTCTAGTCGACAAATGAGACGGAAATAACTTACCTCAAACTTTCTGAACCTCGAGGCACGCTATGAGAGGAAGTGAAACTGATCGCCTATTCCTATGAGGAAGTGGAACGGAACGCCAATGTTGTAACTCAGCGTCTGGCCAAAGTGAACCAATTTTCATCCACTGCATCCTGAACCAACCGCACAGAAAGGAAATCGAATACGCTGAAAATGCATTTTGCTACTGGCACCTAATTCATGTCAATGGTCAATGGTTTATTGTTTCATATGACTCAGCCAACAAGCAGAAGCATCATAAAAGCCATCGCATGCAGTAAGCCAACCATTAGCGAACA
>JGI24158J21664_10006063_pt1 | contig 15883 bp, 13 predicted proteins | sample Ectturendosymbi3_FD_21664 | JGI IMG/M metagenome (IMG submission 21664)
GGGACCCGATTTTCTCTGATTTTAGGGACCCGATGATAATTTTCTCTGATTCTAGGGACCCGAATCGGGTCCCTAAAACGCCTTAAAAAAACCTGCGCTCAGGTATAATACTATCTACATACGCACACTCAACACAGATCAATAGACTGAAACCGCGGTGCGGCGGCGTGCCTTGAGCGTTATATTCAACGTGATAGATATGCTATGCTCGTGGGTGACATAACAATCGTCTCTACGATTAGTCGAATGTTGTGCGCAGTTGCGGTCGTTGTTATCATAATTCTATGCGATTGCTGGTAATCGTGAACACGCTTGTGTTGCGCCTGAAAGCTGCCGAATCTTTCGTAGAGATCAGCCAATGCACTTTCAGAACACAACAGCGTATAAATGGAGAAAAATCTGAATTGCGAGATGAGAAAAGAGCAGATTTTTTCCAGTATTGGCGAAGATCCGAATTAAAAAATCCGTATAAACCGAAGATTTTTATGAAGAAAACCGTTAGAAATCATTCGTACCAAAGCTGTATCAGCCGCACTCCATACACCCCAATTGGGGGGCACGCTGTCACATGGCCCAAAGTTCAGTCTCGTCACCACTTATAGTTCTCCAAAAAAGCTTCGACCCCCCAAATTGAACTATGAAGCACAAGAAGTCAGTGAAGTTGGAGGGTCCTTTGAAAGAAAAGTGCTTATACATTATAATTACTTTGGACCTCTTTGAAAGCAAGGTACTGTGCACATTACAGTTGCTATTGGGGATCCCTTTGAAAGCATAGTGAGCCTGCTTACACATTACGTTTGTTATTGTGGGCCACTTTGAAAGCGTAGGACTTAGGGCCTACACATTAAACTTGCTATTGTGGTCCCTTTGAAAGGAAAGTACTTACACAATGCAGTTGCTGTTGGGCGCCTTTGTAAAGCAGAGTACCTGCACATTACAATTGTTGTTGGAGGGCCATTTGAAGGCAGAGTAGTGAATTATGATGCGGTTCGGAAAATATTATATGAGCGGATAATAAATTTTTTACCAAAAATGAGGAAAATTTAGTTACTCGCGAAATACCTTGAGGGGGCCCCTAAAAAGGGGGTGACCCGAAGGAAGTGCCTCGCTTGCCTTCCCTTAAGCACACCACTCTATATAACCCTGGCAACGATCTTTTATGAAAATATGAAACCGATTGAACACGTTCTGCTTTATCCGGTATGCGTACTTCCTCACCTGATGTGCGCATGTAAACACTACAGTGTAAAGTTATCTTTGTTCTATTGAACGCATTGAAGTTGCTGATGGATTTATTACTTCAAAAAACACAGATTTAAGGCGATTTTTCGTAACTAAACCTAGACACCCAGGTCGACTAAAGAACAGATCTGGGTGGAAAAAAAACCACAGTGGGAGCCATGGTAACATGCGGCAAAACGCCTACTTCCGCAACTTGAAGCGATTATTTGAAGATTTATTGCCGTGTTTATTGTTACGCAATAAAGGCCAAGAGTACGGCTAGCAAAGTTCGCAACCTGCCTCTGCAAGCAAAGCACTGGTGATTTTTCGCTGTTAGTGATTTTTCACTAGATCTTGTGATTTTCAGACTGATCTAGTGATTTTTCACTGCAATCTCATGATTTTTTTCAGAGTATGTGTTTGAAGAAGATCGTTGGTCTTTTTGGTAAGTTTTCAACTTTTCAGCCCTTTTTCAAACTTTTTTCAACCGTTTTTACTCCCTAAACAATTGATTATACGAATCGTTGTTTGAAGATTTGTACCACCAGAACGAACAAGCGTTTTTAATTTTAGTTTCTCGTTGTTGTCACTTCCATGATTTTTACTGCTGTAGTAATGGCCATGACAGGATTTTTATTTCTTTGCAGGAGCACTGCAGTGGAAATAGTTAATTAAATGTTACTGTAAGTTGATTGGTATGAAAAACTCCGTGAATGATGTAATTTTCAGCTCCTGAGAAAAGCCTAAGATTGTTGGTATGAGATTTTCCAGGCTTTAGCATGATCTATTTTTAACAAACTTGCAAATTATTTAGAGGTATTTGGGCAATAAAGCAAATAACTGAATCATTTCAAGAAAATGTGCAATCTTTGACGCAAAAATTTAATGTCTTGTAATTTTGTTCAGCTCTAGTAAATTTTTTTGTGAATCTAATGAATTTTGCCGAGAAGCCTGTGGCAGCACTGAGGCAAAGGATCGGACATGAGCGAACTGCGCAGTTGCGCTAAGCGTGTCGGGGCCTCGCGGTCACGACTTTACCCTGATGGGCCTTGCGTTCATTTATCCGGCCCTGCCTACATCCCTAAGTTGCATACGTCCAGAATTCTTCCACTTGATCAACATGTTTTGTATGGTGATTGTTGTAAAAAAATGTATTATATCTAGCTCAGGTAGTCTTCTCTTGTTTTGTACTGCATACCACCAAAATACCGTTGGTGCTTACGACCAAAGTTACACATTTGCACAGTCTGCTGTTTAGACAGCCATACGGAGTTAATTGTATAGTTAGAAGAGTCTATTTAGCAATCATCTTTTAAGTTTTCCCAAAACAGAGTAGCGCAGTTAGTTGATTATGGATGTTAACCGTTGCGTCCACGTAGGCCTTAGTCTATATTTGTTAACATTTATAGGTGATTTGAGATACAAAATGTTACATGTGCCATACACCAGGAGATTAACAAGTCCAGACATCAGCAAGGTTTATGCATGCGTATTTCGGACAGTGAAATGCCCAATGCGCACGCTTTATAAGCATATTTCACTTAAGCTCATGGTAAAGTTTATCAATTTGCGCTAATGAAAGAAACCTTTCATCACGGCGCACATGCTTTTACCGGTCTCATGTTTGCTCCTTCAGTAATAATGTTTTCATAACTGAACGACAGGATTGATTCTGATTTCCTGCAAATTTTTTTTTTACATTTGCGTTTCATTAGGACATCTCTAAATAATCGCCGTCAATTAAATGACAATGATTTATGACCTAATTCCTTTTGTTAAGTTCTTTCAAAAGATTTTAGTTGGAAACTACAAGCCGATTGTGGGTATTTGCGGGAAAATGTTTATTTGCACAATCTGAAAATGTTGTTCATGTTGTGAATTAAATATGCATTTTCAGAATGTCCAGCCCCCTTACACAAACATGAAGGTCCCCAATGGAAGACCTTCTTGCGACGGTTCTGCCAAGGCCGGAAATCACGGTGGGGAATTCGGGAGAAGTTACCTCCAAATCTCTTTTGTGCCCCCCAAAATTTTGTTGTGCTAAAAAAAATTGTTTTAAACATATGATAAAAACAAAAGTATTTCCCCCTAAAAATGTATTTACCCCCCAAAATTGATTCTGCCAAAATTGTGTCTGCAATTAGGATATTTTGTTTCAAAGGCCATTCGACCTCGAGATGTAGCATAACGTCGAAGACTTTTTTTATAAATCACCATTAGAGGGCACCTTGTAAACATTTTGGGGGCTCAGAATTGGGCTGCTACGGCACTGACTCCTACCACCAGTTTTGTCGAAGATTCGGATTAGCCGAATCCGAAATAAGCGAGTTTTACTGTAGTTAGCAAAAACAAAACTCAGTTGTGTGAACAAAACGATAATTACAAGTTCACAATGAATTAATGTAAGAAATCAATTTTCCACGCAACTTCATCAACATCCCCCTTGGATCTGGTGAAGATGGTCTCTTGTGAGCGCGTTGAGTCTTTTCACAGCCTGTGCACAAAACAATGGCATGAAAGTCACACTTTCAAAACCAATAACCAGCGACATACATCCACGTCTCACGGTCGTGCATTTCGTTTAAAAAATCATGGGAGGCAGAACGGTATCAACATGCAACTTCCTCAAAAACCTGCTAAATCGTCATTTGTCAACGAGAAAACATTCATTCACTTGTATAAAACTCGCGTTTCCAATACGGAGAGGTACGGTATCAAGCTATCAGCAGGCCTTCTCAACTCTATCAGAAGGCACGTTCTAACTACACTAAATCCGAGCCACTATATTGACTTTGCGGTCCTCAAAAACGCTAAAAACACATGGAAAGTTGTCAATGAAATCATATCAATTAAAGACAAATTTTAAAAACAAGGGTAGGCTCTTTGAAGACCCGGAATTGTCGAGTCACGAGACGAGTCACAAGTGAAGCCCTCGAGTCAGAGTCATCTAAAGCTTTTTGTAATCAGAGCCGAGTAACAAGAACTGGCGATTCACTTCGGGTCATTAGTTTGCAAGCTCGAGTCAGTGTCAGGTCAAATGAAATTAAACATTTCCCTACATTTTTTAGCTGCAAAGTAGTCTAAAGTGCCCAAAGTTGTTTCAACATTTCTGTCACCAGACGACATAGATCTGAGCGCTTCGTGAAAGCAGTTTTTTCTTTTTTAACATTCCTTTCATTTCTCTGCTTCACACTCAGTGTTGCAACATATATACCTCCTTGTCTTTCGCTTGCCCAAAAACGACCGAAAGTAAAAGGGTGAAAGCGACTGCCACGATTATGAAATGTACATACTACATTAGTTCACGATAATGTGCCCAATGCACTATGCGCTGTTGTCAACCTCAGCGGAAAGCAAAGTCTCAGCTCATCCTCAGTGTGATGTGGAATCCCTGATCCTGAAAAACTGGCACAACACCACCAGGAGGCACAGTCGCAACAGAAAATTCTCTTCTATATTAACAGGGTTTTTTTTAAAGAAAATGTTAGGTACCCGGTATGGATCTCTACGGACCCGATTTCTCTGATTCTAGGGCCCCGATTTTCTCAGATTTTAGGGACCTGATGACAATTTCCTCTGATTCTAGGGACCCGATTTGAAACTCTATCCTAAAACGCCTTAAAAAAACCCTGATATTAATCATGCATCACTGAAGCAAAAAAGCCCATTCATTTGCATGCAAACAAATGTGTTTCCCAATAAGACCTTTGGTGATTTCGTTAAAATGATTCTGACTCGAGTCACCATCACTATTGTTTTTGTATTTACAGAAAGCTTTTGACTGCTTCTAACAAAAGAATTAACCAATCATTTGGTTAACGCAGTCATACATACCCTGGATCCCTAGTAGTTTCCAAATTACGGAAGAGATATGGTAACATAAAACATGAAAAGCAGTAGTATGACCTATACCAGTCAAAACAGCGGCACAATGGACCGCTTGGCAACTTCAATCGCGTCGAAATATATTTGCTTAGGGATCTTCATGAATTTATGTTGACTTTCTCCAGCTGTTCCTTTTGAGCTGCGTGAGGCGATCCAAAACGCCTTTTCCTAATGTCAAGTTACTAACACCAGTTCTCTGTGTCAGTAATATCAACAGCTTTGGTGATGCGCAAAATGCAAATCATAGTTTTGAAGTTTATAAATTTACGCAGCATATGCGCTTTGCTTGTTAGGAAAATTCGTTGCAGTCGCCACAAACACTTTTTTCAGCTACCGGACGCCAGAAGATGTTCCGACTGCATTCCATTTCACAGGAGTTTATGCCATTATCTTTATGAACTGTCACTTGCCTAAAATTTGCTTGACAAACTGTGAAAACAAGGAAGAAACTTTTTGTCGTGAAGCATGAAGGCTACTGTGCAATTCGGATGTATTGGTCTTGCGCAACCAATAAAACAGTGTTTCAGGGCACAAAGTGTGAGCAACCAAATAAAGTAAATAGGCCTACTGTATCAAACAGGTTTAGAACTCCATTTCCTGGACAGTCGCTTCGTGCCAGGTTCACGACAGCGTCTTACCACATAAACTACTTGCGTTATTTTGCAGTATATCTCATCATTTGTACTGGTTATCGACAGATTAAAATGCGTGGAAGGATATGAAGAAAAAATGACACTGCCATCGTCACTCACAAAAACCTAACAAAACACCAAGAGTTTCTCACCAAACCAACAACAGAAAGTGTTGGTATACTACCTACGCAGGTGAGCCAAATTATATAATGGTTTTCCGACCTAAATTTTCCGACTAAGGCTAAAACATCATGTTCTATTTGTCGTTATTTGATTTTCTTGTATTGTCCTGCGGGCGAAAGCACATTTGTTGCGCGAGGTTATATTTGACATTAGATGGTTGTTTGCGACGTGGCGTTGGTTCTTTGCGCCTCCAGTTTTGTTCAGCCGTCGCTGTTCTAATGACATAGTGCATGCTTTTTCATTTAGTGAATGCTGCTTCATCCTTCGCTGCGGACTCGACGCATAAGTTTAATAAAGCCTTCATTAGGTCACATCAACTTACTTATCTTGCTGTAATGGAGAAGGTAACATAAAACCACAACACGTATACGCCGAACTGGTCTTGAAGACAACTGCCCACGAGTCTGCGCATTGGCTAAAAACTTTCGAGGACTACTTGGATGCGCTATCTGCTGCTGGGTTAGAGCCAAATAAATACGATGTCTTGACGAAACTGGTATTGTCTCCAGTTTACCGCAATTTCGCCGATTTAGAGGATTATGACCCCGCTATTGGAGCACTGAAAAAACTTTACGTTATTCTTCTTTTGAGCGATTTCTTCTAATCCACGGCTTGGCCCCGCTAGATTTCCGGGCAAGTGTTGAGCAGCCATTCGGTTGTTTCATCGTTCAGAACCGTCAGGCCGTGCAGTCAATGAGATCGGTGGATTGGACATTCGAGGACAAGGTGGTCGACGGTTTGTTCATCGGAGCCACACTTACAGGCCGCAGGAGGCCATACCTCATTTGTACAGACAGGAGCGGAAACGCCCGGCACCGGTGCGGAGGCGGCTAAGTCGGACCCAGGCTCTTCTTGGGAAGGTCATTCCGGGAGGGTGGGTAACGTGTCTCGAATAAAAATGCGGAGTCTTGTGGGGTTGTCTGCCCACTCCGCATTACATTGGTGATCCGCCCAGTGCGCNGCACGTATGTTGTTGTTGTCAGAAAAACTGATGAGTTGTTGTGCGGCGGGTACAAATGGGTGTCTCGATTTGAGGCGCCNTGCANCTGCACTCGATGGACGGGTGAGCGCTGAGTGGAGCAGGTGTCCAGGCTCCATGGCACGGCGTCCTAGAAATAGTGTGGTTCCTCAGCGACGAAGCTCAGCAGGTTGGATGCCTACGAGGATTGGAAGGTTGACCGCTGGTGTAGGTCGCAGGCATCCTGTCACAATTCGCAAGGCGTCGTTGATGGTGGGGTCAATGAGGCGGGTATGAGTACTGCGGCACCAGACAGGAGCACATTACTCTGCAGTCGAATGGACCTACTGATTACATTGAAGATTCAAGAATCAAGATTAAACAATGTAATTGAACATAAAAATGTGTAGTCTTTTTCCATCTTTAACAGTTCTGTAGTACTAAAAGTTAAACTATACAAGAACAGTTGTGTCGTCATTATGAGTATTGTTTGGTTTTCAATTACGTACATGGTTAGCTTAGCTTGACTTTCCCATACGTGAAAAAGTTCTGAAATTAGCTTAGAAAATTGAATAATCACAAAACGACAAAACCTCCTTGAAAAAATGTCAAGTGATCTGGCAACCCTGGTTGCCTCCCCTGGAAACTTACTGCGGACGCCCATACAGTTGTCAATGCATTTCACATGCACGTCTCCATCACTTATTAGGCCTGCTGGTAAGACCCATTTGTCAACTACACGCTACTTCGTCATGGAATGATGAGCTTGAACTATTACAACGCAAAATGATGAATGTACGGAATTGTAACGATAAGAATATAGGTTGTTTTGTTGGAATTGCAGCTACGTATTCAGAGCAGTACAGACGTTCACGAGGCTGACGTAATGTCACCATCAATGGGCAGCGCTTAGGTTTTCTGGTGGTTGCGCATTTCTGCAAAAACATAAGGTCGATCGAAATGATTTGTGGACATCAGATAAGAATCATAACGAACATGATGTGAAATTCACAGAAATCTACCAGTTTTTCGGTTTTGCTGAAGTAACACAAAATGTTGATATCCACACTTCTAAAAATTCAAGCCTTCGGCAAAGTATTGAGACTGCTGTTCGCCACCCCCCCAGCAATCCTCCGCAACCCACTTTGGGGTGACGACTGTAGCGGACGGGTTTCTGCCCGCAGCTTGGTGTCGGAAATTTCAGTGCAAATCACACTTAATCGAACGCACCACGTGCGCGGTGGGGCGATGCGCCGTTAAGACATACGAATTTCGAGTCACGGCAGATGACAATGTAGATGTAGAGCAGTGGTTCTCAAAGTGGGCGGAATCGCCACCTCGGCGGCGATTTTGAGGAGCAAGGGGGCGAACAAAACAAAGTGGGCGGCAGTGGGGCAAAACAAAACAAGGAGGGTGAAAGCGCTCAACCACTAATCGATCATTGAGTTCACTTCAGTAGCCTACTAATATGACTTGCTAGTTTCTTGCAAGTTTCAATTTACTATGATCGTTGGAAGTTGTTGCTAAAGCAAATTTATTTCAAATCTGGATCAACAATCTGCCGGCTACAGTGTGGATTATTTTCACAAGAATTCTGAACGTAATATCAACGTCGTAATGCAATTGTTTGTTGTGCTATAAAGGTACTGGGACCATGGTATGTATCAATTTCTTTAAATATAATTCTTTAAACAATACTACCTTGTGTTTCCTTTATCTGGCTTAGGGGACGACAACGATGTGTCGAAAGTGAAAAGGGGGGAAAAATTTTGAGGAAATGGAAGAAAAAGGGTTGGGAACCACTGATTCAGACGGACAATTGAAATCAAAGACATACGAAAGGAACACTGATGTAGAGAGATGTGAGAGCCAGTATCATTTGTTTCATTTTCGAGACGTCTCATAAACTTATGTTTCTATTCTGTTTGAGTTCATCCGAGTCAGCAAGAAATAAAGATGATCATTCACGCGAAATTCGTTCTCAGTGTGAACAAGGATTATAAACACCAGTGCTCCTTGAGCGACCACCATCTTCGCCTACAAATACTTCACAGACCCTCTGACGGCCACAGATTGGTTCCCAATCAAATCCGCCGTCTCTACACGACCCACGGGTTGGGAGCCACTGATTTAGACGAACAATTGAAGTCAAAGACATACGAAAGATTTTTGGTAAGTACTGTTACAATCATCGGTCTGAATATATTTCGATGTTTGTTCGGCACGTCTGTTTTTCAGGTAATAATGTCATCAGAAGCACCGGACACATCAAAGAGAAAAAAATCCGAGAGGCAAATTTACATGTAAAATGGTTGTGCGTCAGTGTGAAATAAAAGCATTTATTTAGAAATCTTTAGATAAGCAGTAAGTTCGGCAGCAAAAAGAGAGATTTATTTCCTTCAAAACAATTTTTTACATTCCATTTTCTTCATCCAGTCAAAAGCTCAAGAATAAATCCTATCAAAGCGTTCAGCACGCAACATAAGAAACAAAGTAGTTTCATCGCGAATTAGTTTTTCAAGCAAGCGTAACTGCACGAAAGAAGGAACACAAGTATGGGACAAGACAATAAACGTGCATGAAGTGTACCCATAGACCCTGTCCTTAAGGTATCCCACAGATAAAAATCTGGGGGGTTCAAGTCCGGCGACGACCACTGCGGGTCACATCTGCGGCTGATCAGTCGGTCAGGGAAACGCTGCTGTAACCAGGCCAATGATTCGTTTGAGGAGTGGGGGGTGGCACCATTCTGCTGGAACCACTGGAGGACCCTGACGACCCAAGGACAAGAAAGAATATTTCTTGCATGAAGGTTGGGCTAGAGTTGTGGAAATCACTGAGAGTGAAAGAGAGAAGTAAAATGGAAGCTGTTTTCACCAAATAACCTAGTAACAATAGCGCTGAAACAACACTAGGCACCGTTTTGCAGCTTGTTGGGCGCCATTCTGTCGCTTGTTGGGCACCATTTTGTAATTCGTTGGGTGATATTTTGCAGCAAAAGAAAATATAAGAAAAGTGGAAAATTTCAATTGACTCTATTATTTACTTGAGCTTGCAAATCAATGACACGAAGTGACTTAACAGTTCTTGTGACTCGACTCGACTAAGTCATAACTCGATTCAAAAAAATTGAGATGACTCTGACTCGAAGGGCTTGAGACTCTTACTCGTAGAATATGACTCGGGCACATGACTGACTAGATAAATTGGGTAATTCATTGCAGTTCCATTGTACCAATCATAGCTGTTTTGTTGTTTAACCAGAACCTGCAATTTATTATGATGAGCAACTAAGTTGAGATGAGTTTAGACGCAAACCGCAGCTGGTTTTATTCAAGGAAAGGTCGAGACACTAGAAAACCAAAGAAATACTCTTGACCAGGTTGTCTCGCACAGTATTTCTCGACAAATGATACTAAGCGTTTCCTCCATGTTTTATTTCTTGCAACATTAGGCACTTGGCCGTTTTAGAGGATTTTTCTGCAGCGATTCTTTCCATGTTTTGGAGATACTTGGTTGTTCGTTTGAATTTTTAGTTCAGTAACATTTAGATTTCTTGCAAGTAACGTCTTTATATCATAGGTCAATATAAATGCATTGCTGGACCAACGAAAGAAAATTGTGAAAATGTAGCAGAGATTGATGGACAGCACGCAGGAACATCCATCCTCGCTATTGATTCATTAGCACCACATGGTAAAGTATTTGGTTGATCTGAATACTTGGTTGCTTTTTCGTGTTGTAATTTTTGTCACGCATTGCATTTCAGCTGTTTAGCTCATTGCGTGATTGACAATTCGGGATTTATCCAAACTGGATGTTTTTTGTCCAGATGAAGATGTGCCTTAGTGGACGCAAAGATCAACAACACCTGGAATTTTAGATGAGTCCTCATGTTGTGTGTAACAGATAACCTGTGGCACCTTGCCAATGTAAAAGAGTTTTCTGAAAGAATTGCGCGCACGATTTTAAAGGAAAGCCACAAAGTGGCTGTGGTTCAGCAATTGCATCGCAAGGCCACGTTTTCAGCTTTTCAAAAGCACAACCTACGCCCTGTTACTTTCTAAAGCTTGTGCATGAGGATTTTACTGGGCAAGACTTTCTGCGCATGCTGCTGGATTTGCTGGCAAAAAGATAGAATGTGCAGTTCTGTGAGAATACCTGCTTGCAAGTCATTTGAATGCTATGCAATATTGTTTGTTACCCGTTTCAAACATTTTTATGATCGCGGCTGAAAACTAGCACCAAATACACTGTATTGTTGTGGTAAGCTGTAACCCCAACACAAGAAACAAAGCGAATGATCAAAATCACTATGACGCGTTAACCTTCCCAAGTGCACCACCCAAAGAAGATCTAATGACTCATTCAACAATCCCAGCATCTTATTATGCCGATGACCCATTGTCTGAATCAAATAACGAGATGGAAGAAATTGATTGACAAAATGATAATGTTAAGCAGAATGTGATATCAAACGCTTAAGAGTGATTGGCATTTAATATTCTAGTGTATGTTGTGTTTATAAACTGTATCCGAATTTGTATTGCTCATTGTACAGTTATGCGTTGCAGAATTTAATTAATTGATTGTTACATTTTGCAGAATTTGTCAACTGTAATCAGGCAGAAAATAGAACATTTGCATGAAGCGCTTTCAAAACGCAGATGTATTTTTAAGGAAGTGCAAATTTATGTGCATTATGATGATAATACGTTAGTATGTAATGAATTGATGAAATGGTTAAAAGAAATGACATCAGCAAATGAAATATATGAGCAAATTGAAAGTGGTATAACAATTCGAGTTAAAGAAAAAAGCATTATTGGTAATGGCAGAAACAAAAAGAAATGAATGCTATATTACAAAGTGGCATTTCATTGAAAAACCTGACAACCAATCGAATGAAAGCTAACATAAATTATTATGTGTTGCGGATGGAAATATTAGACAATTTATAATTAAGTGCGAAAAGCCAAACTAAAGTAAAGCGGTATTTACAAGTAGTAGGATACTGCTTGTCAAGCGAAGTTAACGAAGCATTGGAAAACAAGTCAAGCGATGAAGTGTTCCGGATTATTCTGGAATGGATTGGCCTAAAAATGAAGAACAAAACTGCTAACCTACCATTACGAAAACACAACAAAGGCAAGACGGCCATAAGTTACATTGGCATAAGGGTCACCAATACCTCAGTGCATATTGATTATGTACATGATCTGCCATCAAATCTGTCGCAACATGAATATTTATGGAAGCCACATGTAACATATGCCGACCGACCGGTTGACGAAATGAATTATAGTGCGATGCGAGCGCAAGAAGCGAATTACGCACTTCCTGCGAACTTGCATGCCTTTCCTAAATATGATGCTAAGCTTGGCCAAGAAGTGAACCAAATGCTTGATGAACTGCCTAACGCACCCACACGCTCGACTGTACAAACGCACTTCGCGTAAACCTCACGTGATTATCGTCCAAACCGCTTCGATGCCTACCTAAACCTGCCATTGAAGCTAAAATTCATCAAGGTGTGAAGCATGTGAATGCATCAGGAATACGTACCGAGGCAATGCGAAACACGTCACAACAGAGAGATGTAAATAAAGTATAAAAACTGCCATATAACAAAAATAAAATCATGAAGAAAAAATATGAAAACCTAAAACAATCAATATTTTATTTGCTGATGAAAATTGTATAAAAATCATAAAACGTAAAGTGCCTAAACTTTCATAAATGTGGAAAATATTGTTTTAGTAAATTGTGTAACATGACGATGCGAAGCGTTGAGGTTAAGTGCTTGTCGATGTATCTGCCAACGAATCGTTTAGAAAAACATGCAAACGATGAGGCGAATTATAACAAAGTTAACCAAGTTTTAAACAAAATGAAATAACGATGGCCTGTAAACCATTGTGAAGTGTTTGTAAAATAAAAATTATGAGTGTGACTCTATTCGTACAACCGTTAAATAATGAAAACTGTTATGGCTGAAAATAACGTTGCTGATAGCGTTAATGCTAGATATACCGCAGTAATCACTACGGAGATTCATTCACTCCTTGCCCCAAATAGGAAAACTTAGGAAGTAGGGATAGGAAAAACTCGTGACTACACCCGATATTTGTTGTATCCAGGCATGCTCTTAACCTTCGGGGAAAGAGAGGGCTGGATTGGGGAGGTCTGGTGATGTCGTTACTAACTGTCAAACGCCGCTCAAACACCGACAACGGATGACAGCTCGAGTTAACACAAAATTAACGCAAGTCCAGAAAGCGAGATTCAGCGTGTTAGATGCATTTATGGCACAAGTGCATCGAAATTGTGGAGATCTCATATACTATGACTATAGAGATTGTTTTAAACCTAGAAAAGTCTAGCAGCTGAATTGAGTCACAGAGTAGTTTGGTCACAGTCCCGAAACATTACGTAAGTTGAACTTCGTGAGAAGAAAACTTACTTCAAATTTGGAAAGGCCTTTCATGATTTACAGTTGGTTTTACGAACTGACACGAAGGTGCGGTTGAAAACAAATGCAAATTCAGACGTCTTTTAGGCAAGAAATGATTTCCTCTGTGAGAAAAAAAAATCCTTTCAACAAAAAGGAGACGGAGACAGTATTTTGGGCACGCAGTTTAGGAGAAAAGTAGTAGCAGGTCTGTACTTATTATTAGCAAAGCGCAGCTTAATATTGAAAGTATGTGAGATATTGATGGACCATGTAAAATGTAAGTACTATATTTTGCTTGTTATTTTTGCCGTTGGGCATTTTAATAAAATGTCCGAAACTATTAAAACAATGGGAAGGACACTTGTATCTGGCATTAAACGCTGAGATGCAGTTTGTTGTTTCTAAGCCTCTTTTTAATAGTACAAAAGCAGGACCCACACGGGATGATGACATCAACATGGTTAGGTTCTGGTCCAAACTTAACTGTCATTTTTGCAAGTTATATAGCCGGATAATCTGTAAAAACATCACCCCAGAGAATTCTCTTTGGTAAACTGCACGTAACAAGTAGAAAGCTGTTGCAAGTGTTTTAATGAAGAATTCAAAGCTTTGTAACGACTGCTGCCATCGTTCGCCTTCGCAATTATTACAGCTGTTGCTTGTTGCCTTTAATATTAGGCTTGTACTTGCTTTTCCCTCATAGTTTTGTTTGAAGCAGTCAATTGTTATCAACCACTGTTTGTTTTAAATGCAGTGAGCGATTCCTGAAACTTCCGAAATACTTCCAAAAACTGCCGATTATTCCAAACGAAGCAACTGTTGCCCACGTGAGGCCTTCGCCTGTAATCACAACGGAACAAAATGAGGTCTAGAAACCGAGTTCACACTTGCATGAATTGCAGAAAAAGCTCTTGGACTACACAACAGATATGATGTAGCTGTTATTTGTCTGAACACACCAGTGATGAATGAATACTAACGGTCACGCTAACATTTAAGAGTTGTTTGTTGCTATATATAAATTTTTGACACGTTTGAGTTGTTGAGTTGTTTGAAAAATCCTGATTTTAGGACTTGACAATCAGTTTTCTTACAATGTCACTGCATTTCTCCCAACAAATTATAACATTTCCTTTCCGTAATTTTCTTCCATACTTAACTGCATAACTGTTTTCGTCTTAAACCAGTTTTTTATGCATCTACAGCCTTAAAATTTTTTTATTGCTTGTTATATTTTAATTTTATTTCATATATTCTAATTTTCTTATATTCTCTTTGTTTCTGAAATTGTGTATAGCTGTTATATTCTGTATTCTGTCTTTTTCTATAATAGTTCTTATTTTGCTGGTTCAGAACCGCACTGAAACTCATATCTATTACAACATTATTGACACGTGTCAGTTCAAGTTTTTTATATTTGCTTGTGTTCCAGTATCTGCGCACAGCAATTTTACTGTATATGCAGTTAGGATCGCTGTGTAGGCAATGTGGTAAAAATCATCTTTATACGTTTAAAATCACTTGCGACGTTCTCTTCACCTGACTGCGAAGTGACTTTACGACAAAATGCACAAAACGTAGTTTGTTCCCTCAATATACTGGTTCTTATAAATATGTGCATTGATGCTTTTCTGTAAACAGTCAATCGTATTCCGGACCTTATTGGGTATTGTGCTGTAACTACTGAAAGGTTACGGTGTTGTCAAATGCCCCAACAACACAACCCCCTTCCATGTTTTTAAATGAATGTGAACAGCGCTGTGAAGCGGCAGCACAAATTTCAGGCACTGGCTCCAGCTCCAGGTATTTGAAGTTTTTTGCACCAGCTCCGGCTCCAACACCTAAATGGTTTGGTTACGGCAGCGGCTCCAAAATTATTTGTTCTGGAGCAAAGTGAAAAACAATTTGTGTGTATCATTGTACTATCACACCGACACAGATGAGATATCGCAGAATGACATGCTTGGTGGATAGTGGGACATATGCGAAACGTTTTGAGAACCCCCGATCAACGCAAGAACGAGGAGAATTATGCACGCATACGGCAATCCTGGCATTCATAAGTGCTGCAAAGGTTTTTTCACATATTTCGATTTCCCGTTTTGATGTTACAAATTTCGTAATCCCCACTCGCTCAGCAATATGTTAATTCGCTTCCCCACAAAGCAAGGCTATGGAAACGGAACCCAAATTGCAGCCTCCGGCTCTGGCTTCGGCTCCTCCACATAGAAGTGTTTGACTCCGTCACCGGCTCCAATCATCCAAAATTGCTTGAGCGCCGGCTTCGGCCCACATTCCTGGCTGCAACTGTGGAAGTATGCAAAGTATTACATGACCTGTTGCAATACTGGTTTGTTCACGTTGGTCGTAACATCAGATTGCTTTGCAGGTGGTGGTCGCCATCTTTACATACATAGGTGGATGGGGTAAATAACTAGGTTAAACCAGTAGTTCCCAGGTTAAGAACCACTGGTTTAACCTAGTTATTTACCCCATTTACCTATGTACATAAGGGTGGCCGGATAGCTCTTTAGGTAAAGACCTGGCCTC
>JGI24158J21664_10006065_pt1 | contig 15883 bp, 8 predicted proteins | sample Ectturendosymbi3_FD_21664 | JGI IMG/M metagenome (IMG submission 21664)
GAGAGACATAAGCAGAATTTTGATTTAACCCAAGATTTAAAAGACCTACGAGAAATAGTTGAAATGACTATAAAACCTGTTGAAGTTTATAACTTCACATATCATTTTGTTCCCATAACAGTTCCTGAATTAGAAATTGAAGATCTCAATGAAGGAATAGGTAATGTAATTCAATTAGGATCAGATATTGTTGATGAAGGAGCTGATCTCATCACTAATGTTGTTGATAATGGAGTAAGTTTGGTTTCTGAACCTATAAAGATTATTATCATTGCTGCAAACATTGTGGGAGGCATTATCCTACTGTTTGCAGGGATTATGATATTAAGAAAAATACTACGTGAAGAACCAACCTATCAGGTTGAACACGCTGATACTATAACAACTCAGGTTATTCCTGTGCTGATTTATTCAATCGCTTCATAATAACAACCAATGTGGAACACTAACAACATTGTATATATTTCAGACAAAGACTCCATTTCGTGTACCATGGTATTGTTCTATGTTTCCATGTTATATGAGTGATGATTTGGGCATCATCCCATCTCATCCAGGAACAATCGCAGGTAGAATGACTGTTTACCTTCTTCACATCCTCGTTTTCTTCTTTGAACTCATCATGATTTTTCATCTCCACAAAGAAGCTTATGACTATTATGATCATTTGCAACATGATAACAAAGTTATTTTACAAGAAATCCGCGATCTTCAATTTCATAGGATGAGGAGGAATGTTGAGTTCGCTTTGCATCCTCAACATGAAATGTCCCTCGACTCTGGAATATAAATAATAAAGGACTTCAAGTATTTCAAAAGCACGTCAAGAAAGCGACCCAGAAGTCTATCCATGGTTTCACTTAACAGCAGTGATTGGGAAGATTATTGGAATACGAAAGTCATTCCACAAGATGACTTGAAGACTAAAAGAATGAAGCTCGAACAAACCAACGACCAGAAACTTTCTGTTTAAAACAATATTGTATTATGTAGTATCCAAACTATTGTACCTTTGTACTCCGTTTGCAATAGCAAGTCACCACTGGGGAGAGAGCAAGCTATAACCTTATAAAAACAATTATGTCAACAATTCAGATAAAAATATAAATAATATTTTTGATTTGCTACATGTTGTCTAAATAATATAAATAATATTTTTGATTTGCTACATGTTGTCTTCGACGACCTCATCTGAGTAGCCAATGAGAGACAAGAAACGAGGTGCGGCTCTGGGTATAAATACCCGTGCGTCCACCATGAGCAGACAGTTGAGCAGTGGGCATACCAAGCTTAACACCTAAACCAGTAGTGGGCTTACCAAACTGGAATAGGCCGAATTACCTAAGATAGATTTACGGTTTAGTGGCTATGATGCTGCTGACAATCTGGGCTTCTCTCTCCTCCATGAAGGATAAAACTTGCGCTAACCCCTGTTACTTGTAATAACTCTCTATGTGTAAATCAGTACACATGGTAAAGGTAAACCCTTGTTTGTATTAAAGGATAAATGTCGCAGTGCTTAATGTTGAATTAATAAAACCATGAGTGAATACACTCTTGTCTGATGACAAAACTGAGTGTGAAGTCGAACAAAAACGGGCGGGTCTAAGTTTCTTAATTGTTAACTTGGGCGTGCCTTGGGCACTTCGACCAAATTCACCAGTGCTCTTGCGGAGTTGTCCTAAACGTGTGCTGTTCTTCTTCTTTGGAAGGGAACTGCCACATCTGCTGGTGACTGCTGCCTTGTGACTTCTGTCATTTATGCCACTCAGCTCAGTCTTTTCGCAATCAAATTTTTCAGGTTTAACATCAAATTTTAATACACGAAATTATGGTCAAAAGGTTTATTCTAGAGTTATACATGCACAACGACACGAAAATATACTTGAGATTAAACTGAAATAAAAATGAACAACGGTGAATTGGCAAATAGTACCACATTTCACCTGAAATAACATGAAAAGAATGTCCAGTAAAACCAGGTGTTGCGTAGGCTCATAGTGGCGGAACCAGGGGGGGCATAGGTTTAAGCTCCTCCACTTTTTTTTGCGCGGCCCACCCCCCACTTTTAAGTTTTTTATTTTGTCTAAAGAAGTTCAAGTAACACAATTCGTATTGGGTTCATTATTAAAGTAGATTGTTTTTTGTGTGAGACTAAGTACAACTAGTTACATTTATGTGCTCAAGTCAGTGTAGTGTATGATAGATAGGGTGTTGTGTAAATAGGGGTCGTTGGGAGCTTATCAAATTGTTAATAAAATTGCTTAAACATGCTGACAAAAGTTAATGACGTCATATTTCAGTGCTTGTGATGTTACACTTGCCAATTCAAATCACAAAATTTTCTAGTTTTTTTTAAGTGCACTTGTTCCCTCCACTTTGAAAATAGTTCCGCCACCCATGCCTAGGCTACCTGTAAAGCAAATGTTTTGCACTTGGATGAAAACATTGCTGCATTGCGGGTAATAAATTCCTTCTGAATTTGTTGGCCACCCTTGTCGTGACATACAAGAAATAAAGCTAAATGTATTAGCTATCTTTTATTCCCAGTCAAGTCATTAAGTTTTTAGCTATAGGACAATATATAGCTAAGTCAATACTCTCTAAAGTTTTGATGGAAATCCTGTTTATTAATGGTTGAAATCAGTCTTTCGCAAAACTGCCCATACTAAAACTAAATTTCCACTATGGTGCTGCTGTTTGTCTTCGGCAAAAACTTCGCAGAGGTTTGCCTGAAAATGCAACTTTCTAACATTATACACTTACATCTTTGAATTTGACGCTGTCTGTTTCTGAATATGTGACAACCAACGTTATAGCCCAGTAAAGCCAGTTAGCCAACGTTTTTGCACGAAACAATTCACGGCTGTACTGTGGTCTCTCACGTGTGCAGCCGTTAAACTTCACTGTTTCAAGACAGTGACCTTCCTTACAGTAAAGCACACTGGATAAATGTCGGACAGAGGCAGTTAACAATCTTTTGCGGTCTCTAGAAACTTGCAATATGCTAAAAATCAAATTTGAAGTAAAAATTTATAAAAATATCAGAACATGATCATGGCTATGTGGGACATCTAACATGAAAAACTCTTCACACAAACCGTGACAAACGTCATATTAATTTTTCAAACCTCTCCCAATACAAACCTATGACAAAAAAGTGGGGGGACATGGCATATTATGTCCCCCCCGTCTAAAAAAGTGGGGGGACACGTCCCCCGTGTTCCCCACCGAATTGCGCCCATGCCCATATTTATGTGGCACGAACAAGCAATGAGAGAGTGATTGCGGCGCATGATCTCTATGGTTGCTTGCTGCCACAGTGTGAAGCTTTGGGCACAAGCCGCTCGGGCTTTCCGATCGTAACAATAGCCTACATTTGCCTATCTGAAGAGTTACATTTGTTGTAAAGCTTAAACAAATTAACTTTAACACATAAAAACGGCGTCTACCTTCGCAGTTCTAAAAATCCAAAAGTTCAAATAAAAATTCAGTGAATTTTTTTTGTTTTATTCAGCCTTTTTATTAAAAGAAATGTCATGAGCACATGCTCATCTGTCGAAATGCTGAAGGGGTACATGGTCAGACAAAGTTTGGGAACCCCTGCCCTAAACCAATGTATCAGTGTATTGTAGGCTACTTACCATATAACCACTTCAACTAATCGTGTTCCAGTAAAGGCAGAATAGCCCCAGCACAGCTTTTACCTCATGGGGCAAAAGGGGGCACTGACATATATGTATCACATGACATTTTTCTGTCGAAAGACAACTCTTTATCTGCTTGAAATAAATAACTTCAAGTGGACTACAGTTAACATAAAACTGATTTTTCATATTCCACTCACTAACAGCTGGGCACCTTGACGCAAACAGTGCACTGACAAATATATACATGAAATGCTATGATTCAAATATTAATTACAATGCATATTTAACCACCACTTCCCTCATACCTCAACATTGGATGAACATTATATAACTCTATTGTTGCACAACAATGCTCAAGCCAATGATACAATTCTAAGTGAGACTTTCTTCAATTCCTAGGCCCACAATCGTGTAAAGCTAAGGTGCGGTGTCAATGACATGATACCAGTTATAGGCCATCTGTGAAACAAGTGGCTAGTTCACATAAGTCGTGATTTTTTGTGAAACTCTACCTAGAACTGAACACTTCTCTCACTAAATAAACATATTTTGTTTTCCATGTACCTAACACTTATTGGATTAATGTTTGCTGCTAAATTGCTGTAATCTGTCCATACCTTTGTCCTTCAACATGATTTGGTAACATCATGCATCTGGTTGGAAATAACTCGTTTGTGGAACTCACCCCATTATGGTCCGTGGGTGAATTTCTTCACGATTTGTATGCGCAAACTTTGTCTTCTGCCCATGATACTTGTTCTAATGAAATGACATGTTACTGCAGTAATTGCATTGTTCTCTGCCCCATGACCTTTATTGCTGCTCGCTTCCTTCACCCATGTGCTTGCTTCAACTGCCCATCTTCAACTCTTCACCCATTGCTTGCCTACCATCATCTGTATTATGTTGATAAATATTGCGTATGTGCTACTATAAAACAATAGTTTTATATACTTTCTTTTAATTGTCGGCTATTATTCTCCGCCCTTAATATATTTTCTCTGTAAATGTTTTTGTCACCATGTTTGTCCTGTTCTGATTCTGTTGTGTTTTTGATATTTGTTGGTACTTTACATCTTATCTCATGTCTCTTTGTTCTGCCCCAATGACTGTGGAGTTTATTGTGCTGCAGAAAAAAATCTAAGTGAGACACAATCTTTGCCTGCCGAAAACTTCTTGTTTGGTACTGCATAGCACTACTGTATAACTCTATACTCTTTATATGACCACAGGTAAAACGTCGTAGGTAGTGTACCAGTTCTTTAATCTGTTATTTTTAGCAGTTCCTCGAGAGCACTGGTTAATTTATAATAGGAACATACTGAAGGCACGCCTGAATTTGCAACGAAGAAAGTCAGACCCGCCCTTTGTCATTCGACTTTACGCTCGTTTAACATTAGACGAATTGGTATTCACTCATGGTTTTACAACTTTAAGCACTGCGCTATTAATCTTTAATATGTCAGAAAATATTTCGAAACAACAGGGGCAAATACGAGTTCAATTCTTTCATGGAGGAAGAGAGTAAACCATACTACCGTAAATTCAATAGGTCTCAGTCTAACAGAATAACTGTGGACTGCACAACAAGTTTCCACAGGGGAAGTTTCTTCTCAGCCAATGGGCTAATGTGAGGGTTAGGCAGTGTTCTAAAGTCTTGCAGTGGCTAGACTTGTTACTACTCAAGCAGTGGCTCGAGGAAGACTGACTGAACCTGGAAACCAAGCACCTAATTATGTCCTTCACCGCACGACGTCACTGTCGAAATTTCCTTGCTTCCTCGAATTCTCATTGGTCAATAAATCGCACCTTTGCGTGACGTCAAACCTCTACGTTTCGTCGGCGCCCGTAATTAAGTTTACGTCGCGCAGGGCCTCGTGGCGACTCTAGTGGTCTTATTCAACGTTTCGACGCGGTGCGATACTACTTCGCCGAAGTTCAAAATCGTTTTGCAATGCTTTTCGTTTTTATCTGATTAAATCGGAAAATTTATTTATAAATCGGTATTGAATGTTAATGTAAATGGTTTCTATAATATTTTGGGTTGCTCTCTTCCTAATTGTTACTTACAATTAATATGCGGGGTGTAAATACACAATAGTTTGAATAACTTCACATTACATTGTCCTTGTAGACTACTTTTAGTCATTCTGCTGTTCCAGCTTCATCCTTCTGGAATTAAGTCCATTGCTTTGTATGACTTTAGTGTTCCAGTATTCTTCCCAATCATTACTATTCAATGAGACCATTGACAAACTTCTAGTTCGCTTTCTTGACTTGCTTTTAGAATAGTTGAAATCTTCAATTAGTTGTATTCTTGAACCAAGAGACGTTTCATGCTGAGGATGCAACGCAAACTCAACAGTAGCCTACACCTAGGCTACACAGAATGCTGGCAATAGCCATCAATCACACACAAGCCACGATCAAACAACGAAGGAGCCCTAATTTCACCGGAAAACGGCTTCGCAAGCGCGATTTTCACACCACGGTAACCGGAAAATCTGCCATACAAGGGCATAATTTCCGGCTACGCATCGTTGAGAATGTAACTACGGGATCCGGAAAAATACATCCTGAAATCCAAGCACCACCGTGCAGTTTTTTTTCTGGTTACCGTAGTTACATTACCAACGCTGCGTAGCCGGAAATTATGTCAAGAACTGGCTCACTTTCCGGCTACGAGTGCGTAAAAAGGTTAAGAACCACTGACGTAAACGAATAAAAAGCAATTTTCTTTCTGTAGGACTCCAAGGGACGTACAACTTTATAATCTATCCAAAATCGGAATTGTATTCAGCTTATTTATAAACGATTGAAGTATTATTGATTTATTGCACATAGCCTGCATAGGTTAGTGCAGTCATGGGCTTTTCCATGGTTGATAGGGGTGTCGTGGGGTGGGAACGGCCTTCCCACACCTTTTTCAAGATTTGCTTTGAAATGCGTTTGAAGCTGTTTTAAAATGGCTAGTTTTTGGGTGCGTTCCCACACCTTTTTTGTTAGCACTGCGTCCCTGATGGTGGATAATAGTGGATTTTTCGAGGAGGTGCCCAAACGAAATTTTCCAGAGGGGAAACCGTGGTGAAATCTCATTTTACCAGCTCCGTAACTGAGAGAAAACAGCTTTCTACTAAGCCATAATTTTTGGCTTCAGAAATGCTAATAGGCAATCAAGGTATCTGTAGACAAGAATGATGGCCTAAATTCTAAAAAAATTGAGCCAAAAAAATGGTTCATTGGGTTGGCGCGCAGGGCCAGGTAACCTCAGACAAAAAGGCGCGAAAGCATGCCCCCATTATGACGTCACCCACAGAGAACCCAAAACCCAAAACGAAAACTTTTTTTTTTCAAAGTAAACTAGAAGACTTGCCAAATCCGTAGAGACTTTGAACACCTCTCTAGCTCAATCGACTGGCGAGTTATGGGCATTGCAAAGCTTGTTCAAAAAAGTGGCCCGAACGAGACTTGAAGGGTTTCTCAATCGCGGTTCCGAGGGCCGCATGCGGTCCCAAAACATCTCAGCAGTCTTTCAATAAAACCTCTAAAACTTGAGAAACAGACTTTTTCTGCAATAAAACAAAACGTGTCAATTGACTTCTGTTAAAAAATTTTTAGTGCGTCTCTCTAACAAAATCGTTGATGTGGATTTGGCTCCCTTCAGCGAAAACCACTGATTTAAACCACCATGTTTTGCCAGTGTTCAAGAAAACCACTTGCAAAATCAACCGCTGAAGCCCTCTAGCCAGATTTCAAAGTGTGCAGCGAGGTAGGGTTTACACCTTGTGCAGCAGGCTACTTCTTTTCATAATTTCTGTGTGCACTTAATTTTCCTTTTTCCCCATCACGCGACGTGATTATGGCTTATCTTTGTTTTATGTCGAAGCTACGACCCAAACAATGATGACTGCGGAAAAGACGCTTCAAATTTGAGTCCTCAATATGATCAGTTTTCATTGGTGTGCCAGCATTCAATACCAAAGTACCCCATGGTTGAAATAGTGTTGTTCGGTCAATGCAACGCTGGCAAATCAATCAAGGACTAGTTTAGGAAGCCTATAGCAGACCAGGAAAGTATTTTGGTGAAAGGAGCGTTTTGACAATTTCTTGCAAATGTCTCTTTTCTGTCACTGTACTTCATAGGTGCAGGAGCAGGCAATTTTTTGGGTGGTGTAAAGGATATTTTGCCCAATTTTGCGTAAATTTGCATGAAAAACTTTTATGCGACAAACTTTCCCCCTACAAATTTTCTGTATCTGTTAGGTACATTATATTTTCTTCTACCAAGTTGCGATAGACTCGAAATCAGAGAATTTGGCACTTGAAATTTGGTTCTTAAATAAACCAACTGAAAAATGTACGTTTTGCTATGCAAGAACCTGTCAGAAACCAGCTAGCTCAGCTCAATATCCTACTATTTGAGCATCTGCCTCGCACTTCCGACGTTCGGCGTTCCATTCACATTCCAGTTGTTGCTGTCAACAAGGAATCTCACACCTAACTGAGGTACTGTATAGACCCAAGGCTGCTTACTTCTTTGAAGACAGATATGATATATGCGACATGTATCGTATTACTTATATTATTGCTCTGTCGTGAGTCTCACAAAATTGTCCGTTCAACTGTGCATATAAGCAACAAACTGTATGGCAAAATGTGTTCATGCAAACACTATTTTGAAATAACAGTGTTTGCAATTAAAAATAAACGTTTCTGTGCTTCCTGGCATGGACTCTACTAATATGAAGTCGGTGCACTGCGGCATACTCAATGACCGCAGTTTGCAATTAATAAAGCACAAATGAAATGCCTTCTTTTGCCCTAAAATTTCAAGTGAGTCAGTTACTCATCAACTCTCACAACTGAAACACAAAGTTACTAGAAACAGTTTGTTGATTTTGTGTAGGCCTATATTTAATGTTATTTCTGTGACACCATAAATATTTATATATTTATTTACTTATTTGTTTGTGACCAGACACGAAGTCCATAGTATAAACACACACACCCTGTTTAACTCAGGTTGATAAAATACAGACAAAACAGAAGGTTTTACAAGGCATTGGAGCTGGCGGGATCACAGAGTTACAGACACAATTTTGCAACTGCATTGAATACAGAACCTCAGGGTCACAGACACATTGTTAACACCATGGGCGTCCGCAGAAATTTTTCCAGGGAGGGACAACGTCGACATTTTGCTTATAATTTTCAAGTGCTGACGATGTAGTGGAAATGGACCTTCACAAGACTTTTTACCATTTCCACACCACAAAGAAAATGACGCAAGTTACGGTTACAAACACAAAAACTATGCTTCGTTGGCAGCAAACCCGGTACCCAGGTATATTGCAAAAATTTACACAGTAGGCTCTCTGCAGATTTTCAAAGCAGAATAATTCTTATCAAGTAAGCATTGCCATAACTTTAAACGAAAGAAGCATTGGCACGGTCTTCAGCTAAGCCACAAATTATGACATTTTTTACCTAGTAAGCAGGGCCGCACCAATCTGATATTTTCGGGCGGAGGCAAAGTGATTGTACTTTGGTGCTGTACTTAATAATTGAAAATGTTTTTGAAATTTTCGTAAGGGGGAGAATTTTCCGGTTGCATCCTCGTTGTGGGATCTGCTAGCAAGATTTATCAGCGTCACTTAGAAACAAGAGCTGCTGCTGCAAACGTCTGGGATCTCGTCCTATACGGTCAATAAAACCATGCTTGTCTTTGCTAATTTTCCACAGTGAAGGCTCATTATATGCATACCGGACAATTAGACCTGTATTTTGACACGACTACGGACAACGTACTAGAGTTAGAACACCGCACGCAGGCTTTACAAAGCTGAGCAGTTGGATTAAAAAAATTTGCCACAGCAAATAAAGCTTCGCACTCAGCATTCACTCAGATGTCAGAACTAAACCTTAACGATCAAGACGTAATCACACCAGCCTGCATAGACGTATTCTAACACGCCAGGTATTTTATACTGCGTGAAAAGAAGCCTGTATAAGTGTAGTGCGACACTCAGGCACATTGGCCACAATCAGTGGCGTAACTGACGGGGGTAGGAGTGCGAAATGCCCCCTGGCAAACTAAATTAAAAAAACGGGACCCTACTTAGCTTGCATGTCGGTATTTAGTATTGATTCGGTTTTCAGTAGTACGTGGGTTGCTGTTTTTGCGTTTTTCGGACGTTTTTACGAGTATTTTCCATTGATTTAGGTTTTAGTATAGCCATCCACATCGGATTCGCTATCAGGTCTTAAATTTTATGAGTCTTAAACCTCATAGTTACGCCACTGGTCACAAACGCACAAATAATGGATTTTTCAAACTTGTGGAAATATTGCTACAGATTAACTCATGCTTCTTTTCACAAAGTATAAATGTACGTAGCTTACCGGCATCAGCAGTCACTGTCTCGCTGCATTGACTGACCTGAACTCTGCGTCCAACTCAATAGTCACATGCAAGCAAAACGCCTGCTGCCGTTAACACGAAGTGAACCTTTGAAGATTTGTTGCCATGTTATTGTTACGCAATAAAGACGAACAGTAGAACAACCCGCTCGCAACTTTCGCAACCTGCCTCTGCAGGCACAAGAGCGGACATGAGTTATCTGAAAACTCATCACTGCACGACACCACCATAACTGTGAACCTGGCGCTTATGGAGTGTGAGCGTCATACCGCCAAATAAACTGTCATGACAAGAATTAAATCAATTAATCAGCATTATGAAGCTGCTGATTTTAGGATTTATAGAAATTTTTGGTCCTTTAATCTCAATTTCCAGGGGAGGCAAATTCCCGTTTTGCCCCTCCTGCGGACTCCCATGGTTAACACTAATGTTAGCTAACACGCAACACTTGTTTCAACACTACTGCGGAGTAGGGCATCAATTGCTAAACTGGTCGAGTCCAGGTAAACTGCGAATGCATTTTGACTTGACACGCCATCAATCAAATGGACACTGCAAAGTTGGATCACTCATTCACAGAGTAAAATGCGATTGTAGTGTTCAAAGAATAAGGACGAATACAAAAAATCTGACTGCATCAAAGCTCGTCACCATATGTTGTTAGATTTTCTGCATCTTTCGAGAAACAGGTACGTGTTTTTTCTTAACAGAGCCTCAAATGCAGGAATGTTACATTGAACCTGATGAGTCATGACTACTAACACTAGCTCTCCAGGTCAGGTTGTATAGAGCTCTGCATCCAAAATTATAGGCCATACGCAATCTCTGCATGCATGACTTCCTGAAATTACACCATAATTGTGATGCATACATGGGAGTCAAGGGCGTACGCAAGTGGGGGGGTTGGGGTTAACCCCCCCCCTTGAGCTTGATAATTTACAAAGCTTTATTACCTGCGCAAAGGAGATTAATTGTTTTCGCACACTTTTTGCTTGTTAATTTGTCGACTTAATGCAAATACCACGGAATGAATTTGCATGCAAATATCAAGGAACATTGTAAATGGGCCAAAAAGTAATAATTAGGTTTCGGTGGGAATCTTGGTTATCGTCTGCATCCAGAAACCATCTCACCACTTTTTGCAGAGGTAATAAAGTTTTTGTAAAATATCAACCTCAAGGGGGTATTAACCCAACCACCCCTGCGTACGCCCTTGCTTGAAGCTCTGATAGTTTATGTTCAGTGCAATGACACATAAAATAAGGGGAGTGGATGTCGAAAAATATGCATATTATGTCAACAAACTTCGCCGAAACGTTGGTTTGGAAACATGACTATGACGTCAAATTGTGACGTCACAAACAGCGCACACTAAATACAAATGACCACCATATGCCAATGAATGAAGCCCCCCAGGAAAATTTTCTGCGTACGCCACTGATGGGAGTACAAAAGGAACGAAAAAGTACATTTTTAACTGTATTTGAACATCGGGAAAAAGAGGCTCGCAGCTTGTTTGCTGCACAATATTGATATCGAAATTGTCTCTGAATGTCTTTGTCATCTGAGAGCTCACTATCCAATACAATCCCCAGATATTTGTAATGGTCAGCAGATTTTACTTTTTATCACACAGTGTCAGTAATGGAGTGATTGTGCTTTTTGCGCTCTTGGCCTTAAACGTCATACAAACAGTTTTGTTGCAGTTGAAAAGAATCCCATGAGATTCTGCATAAGCCTGGCACACATTTATATACTCACTAACAAAGAAGTATAATTTCCTTAATATTGTTTAAAAATGTTGAAATTTTTGCCCAGTATTTTGACAAACCAAACTTTCGGGGTTGCGCTTGCGCTCCCAGCTCCTACACCACTGTCGAACTTTATCGACTGTGGGTCGCCCTTGTGAATAAACTGCATAACATCAACGTGAAAAAGTAGTGCAAGCCGCATTTTTGTATATGTCCTTTATCATCACAAAACATTTTGTAAACCTGTGCAAGCAAGACACAGCTGGGTTGACGCAGCACATTAAGAGCGACAGACATTTTGACTGAGCAGTTCACGCCTTTAGGCTGCAGTACCAGCAATTGTCCTACAATCCCTAGCAAGTTCTCGCAGTACGAAATATTCCAGTTTATACGGAAAAAGATGAGCCGTACTTGAATATATACCGGTGTACGGCATGAAATAATGACAGAAATGAATACGAGCAGCTCATCGAATATACACTCTGCAGTCATTCCACAGGCCATCGATTTTCTTCCGCAGAGGAAACAACTCTCTTTTCACGTTTTACAAGACACGTGCTAGCTTTTTATCTAAGATAGCCTTCTCGCTTTCAATTTCTCTACTGTTTTTTTCCTGGCGCTTCGACCCAGTTGTCAAACGTGAAGTTGTGCGACGGTGCGCGAATCTGACGCAATCATGCGCAGTAGTTTTGTTTTGCTTGTGTGTTTTGTTTTTTTCGTCGCATATCTTCATGAGCTTTCCGAATAAAATGAACTGAACGAATGACGCAACACCGCGTTTGTCGCAATTTAGATCAGTGTTAACCGCGAAGTGCAGGTGAAACTGAGAAAATTCCGATTGTAACGATAACAGAAATGTCTGCGTTCATCTCAAGAGTCCTGGAGTGATTTGCGTACTTAGAATTTCACAGAAACATTGAGGTAAAGCTCAATCAGACAATTTTACATTACGTTCATTAAGGAAGAATAAAAACAAGTAAAACTCACTGCACAAAACGCGTGTTTTGGTTTCTTTATTGGACGATTTATGGTTACCGTATGTTCATGGGCGTCGGAAGGATTTTTTCCAGGGGGGGGCACTAGCGGATTTTTCCAAAATTTTTCCAAGGGGGAGCCAAAAGTAGTGAAATTTGTGTTTTCCCACTCAAAACTAAGAAAACAACCTTTTTTGCTAATAATTTCAAAATCCAGGGGGTAAAGACCCCCTAACCCCCCTTCCGACGACCATGAGTATGTTCATGGTTTAAAATCTTGAACGCAGTTCTGCGTGAGCTTCATCGCTCTGTGGTGACAAAACTGGTGCTTTCAAACTCCGCACAGCTGTCAGTTTTAAAATCGGCCTCTGCTCCGATTCTCACCTATGGTCATGATTCTTGGGTGTTGTCTGAAAGAGTGGTATCTCGAGTACAAGCAGCAGAGATGATGGGATTTTTACGAAGAGTTCACGGTGTGACACTTCGCGACAGCGTGCAGCTGTGAAATTCGTAACCCCCTGAGTGTCGAGCCACTTCTCCGAATCGTCAAATCCCAGCTATGTTGGTTCGACCATGTGCCCAATCTTTGACCTTGCTTGGGCCCAAGCCCGCAACCGGGGAGCAACTGGATCACCGAAATTTTCAAAAGCACTTTGAAAGCAACAAACACTTTTTTATATTTTAGGTAAAACAACACGTTCATTTTTCTCACCGAAAATATCAGCTGGTTTCGGCCCTTGGTCCCATCATGGTGTGAAGCCAGCAGAAATATCTTAGATTGCTGTTGACCATGAAGTATTTCGCGTCCTTATAGGGTTGCTGCCCCAACCACCCTCCGCGGAGGAAAGAAACGGGTATGAAAATGAACGATTGAAAATCTTGGAAAACTTATCGGCATTAAAAGCTGCTCGTGAGCAGACGTGTCATCTCGTGGTGTAAACAGGTTTTAACATAACATGACGAAATAGCGTCTGATGAAAAGTCCCCACCCCGGGTGTTGAGAGCTTTCGCACGCCGCGCGCGTCTTCAAGAAGATCGCATCTAAAGCCCAAACGCTTAAGGACAGCTTGGTCTTATACCGACAAATTGGCGGGAAAATATCATTGTGAAATTTGCCAAATATGGCTGGCTCGATTCAGCCGCGTTTATCTTTGACCTTTCACGCTTCTCTTGAAATACTTCGCGCACGTAAGTTATGAAGTCGTTGAACCTACAATTTGAGGCAGAAGAAGTGGTCTCGGCGTTGTTCATTCTGTTGAGTCAAGGAGAAACACATTAGAAAAAGTTTTTTTCTCCTGTACGACCGCATGGAGGAGAGCACGTTTCATGCTTTGCATACCAACTCCAAGAGGCTTAAACTATTTTCCATCAACTACCATTAAACATTCGAGTGTGGAAAATGCGGCGTAAATCTGTTGGTATTCTGTTAATATCTAACTCGAACCTTTCCTGATAAGTGCATGCGAAGAAACTAAAGCAGTGGTCCTTAAAGTTTTGTTGCCTTAATAATACCCCTAAGTCAAATTTTCGTCAATCTTGATACCCATTTTCAACAAAGTTTAATGATAAAAAAATTGTAAGAAATAAACAGAACTGGTAAAGAAATATTCACTAGAGCAGTGAGGAAAAGGTCAATACAAAGGTTGCCTCACCTTTCAGCACCAATCTTCTTATTCATGTGGATACAATGTTGCTAGAACCAATGTAATGATGGAGTGTTAATACTAAAAATGCAATGGAACAACATTTCAGGCCTATATTATACAATCTGGATGGAATCAAGTCCAAATTCGTAAGAATGAGGACTTGATACCGGATTTGGACTTTACTTCCCAACGCTGTTGAATAACCCCAACATCTAACCTCAATAATCAATACTCCTTGGGGTAATGAGGCAAACATTAAGAACCCCTAAAGTTAACCTTGTAAGTATAGGGCCAGCGAGCTTAATATTTTGCGGAAGGTTTGTTGTGTGACATGTGTCTATAAAACAATAGCAAAAGCATGTTGATTAAATGTTTCTAGCCCAGTGGGTGTTTTTCACTAATTATTTAATCCAAGGTTCTTGTAATGGATACCGATGCTAATGCTAAGTTTTTTAAGGGCAGTAGTCATCAGCCAACGATAGATGAATTTGAAACGTGCTTCCAAAATTTACGCCACTCTACAACTCTACAACGTTCTGCAAGTTTTGCCATTTCTATGAAGTCGTTATAACGGCTGGAAGAACACTCTAGCTAGAAAGCACTGTGCATTCTCATTCACACAAGGCCATCAGCGAGCTTCAACGAAGGGGGGTGCCGAATCTTACAGAGTGGTTACTTTGCCATGGACAAGTTTTTTTCAGGTTTGGCTTTGGTGACCCCCAAGGAATTTTGAAAGGCCGTAACTTATCAGAGCATAAGCGTTTATATGTTGCGACATTTTGCCTGAAATAAGGCACAATGTACAAACCGCGTGGCAGTGTCAAGACATTCTTGCAAGCACGTTACATCACTGACGGACCCTGTAGCCCACTGGACTGTTATTTTGTTTGTTAAGTCACGATGTTTTTGACATTTTTTTTACTTAGTTAATCCTTCTGTGGCCTATTCCTTTCCTAACATGGGCGCAATTTTGTTGTAAAATGTGGGGGGGCAGCTTGGTGTGAAACCAATATAGTCAACGGGTCGATGCAGAAGTGACGTTTTATACATACAGATTCCCAGTCTTGTTTCTAGAGGTGTTTTGAGAGCAACACAAATCACGCTTTGTCCTTGCAGATGATTTACATATTAATATGCTTGAATTTGTTGCTGGACACGGTACTGTAGTTCAGCCTGCTTGCAATCGTATTTGGATGTAAACACGCACAGCAATATAGTAGAACACATCAACTGGGTTTTATCAGAATTGTCAGCTGGATTGCACAAAATCCTGAATCGCATTGGTCGCACGTGCATATCGCTCTTGCAGTACAACACTTCAGCTTTCATGCATTTTATAAGAAGTATGGGTTACAGCGCGATTTGATGTCTTGTTCAAGTCGCTTAACGTTACAAAGACGGTAAATATTTTTCTTGCACATTTCCGTTTTTTTGAAAAAGC
>JGI24158J21664_10006067_pt1 | contig 15881 bp, 9 predicted proteins | sample Ectturendosymbi3_FD_21664 | JGI IMG/M metagenome (IMG submission 21664)
CCACGCGAGGGAAATTCAATACCAGGCCGATACAAGAGGAAATGCATACCAAGCTTATCTTTCCTGCCCTGCTGCGGTCCTCTCTGTCGACCCACTCCCTCTCTACTATAATCTTTCGTTTGTGCACCGGTCACTGTCAACTATATCATCATATGTCACGTATTGGTCTTCATCCTGACGAGCTCTGCGACCGGTGTGAAATACCAGAAACTGTAGAACACGTTATGGAAGTTTGTATCAAATTCACAGAGGTGCGACGACGTCTGAAACACGCAGTCGAAGATCTTGGTATACATTTTTCCATCCCAGAAATCCTATGTAGCACAGCTGCTGCGAAGCATGTGGAAGCTTTTGTGCGAGAGTCAGGCATACGCGTATAGATTCTCTTTACTCCTGCCCTGGCACTGCAAGACCTCGCGGTCATACAGTGCAATTCCCCCCTCATAATAATAATAATAATGTTCGAACGTGTCTTGTGTTTTAAGAGTTACTGCACCGATCTAGTTGTTTAGGAGTGAGATGTATGTTTAGTATTTGCCTTCAGATAAGTTGATTCTAGATTCTTTAGTCATCGAAGATTAATTGTCGAGCAGTTCTATGAGAGAGGACCTATTTGCCGTACAGTTTTGCTTTTGTGCTCTAAATAGTGTTTGTTTCATTCAATGTTTTGTAGTTCTGTGGTTAGCCCCACGTCTTTATTGTATTGTGAAGATGTTCCATTATTTGCTACTATCTTGTTCCGAATATAGAAACTCGTTGCACATCACGCTCTGTAGTGGATGAGGACGCGCTCGAGTCGTCTGAATATAGGGACCCACAATCTTTCCGAGCGCAAAGAAAACAAATACGCAAAACTGTTCAGACGATGGTTCGGCAAATTCAGCAACGTGCAGAACAACGTGGTAGAGTTGTTGCCCCAGCGTTTATAGCTCTGTTTTCATTCACATTGTCGACAGATGTATCGGCGGCCTATACCGGGCCCGCTCTCCTATGAGCAACTGCGGTCTGGTTTGTGCGCAACAGGTGGAACGTGTACCAGGCTGTCGAATTGTGCCAATTTAGTTGGCGTTACATAACTTTGCCTCACAAGGTAGGGTTGCGGATTCTTAGGTAAAATATCCCACTTCAACTCGGACCTTTCCAAATTTTCCGACTCCCGACTCCGACCTTTCTAAATTTCCGACTTTTTTAAAACATGAAGGAAATGGAGTATGGCTGCTAGAATCAATGGAAATCGTGGTGCACGGCACGAAATCTCTTTCAACAAAGTTTCAAAAGAAGCTGTACCATTTCAACAGGAACTCCCAATTTAGGAGTGCAGTGAATGATCCAATTGGACATCCGTAGTCCGACTCCACCCAAAAACCTCAAGCTCCTTACACGACTTGACTCCACCCTGTCACAGGGTGTCATCCACGACGCAAATATACACTTTCCATAACGTAAAGCGTTTACAATTCTAGAAACACCCAAAACAAACTGCACTTAGCACATTACAAGTACCCAAATTGGTTTCCCACATTTGAATGGGCTGTGAATGTTTTTAATGGCGCGTTTTCGGAACTGCTTTGTCCACCTGTGAGATCACAGTGGAACCATGTTCCGCGATGGCGATTTTTTCGCCCCTGTCGTGATATCCTGAACTTGTTTTTCACAGGTACCGGTACTATAGCCACAGCATAGTCGTGTAAGCCACTAGTTTTAAGAGTGAAACAAACTGCAGTAAGATCCGGTTGACCTTCAAGATGCAGCAGGTAGGTTAAAGTTTTCCCATTAGCAAAGAGCTGATTTTATAGGTGGTATTTACAAACTTGGTATTCAATCACTTAGCGTTGCTTGGTTATGCCGCAGTATGTTCTCACCATAAAGCTCTGTTAAAAAAAGTTTCTGTTAAGTTTTATTACGCGAATCGTTCAAAGTCTTAGCCAAGTAAACTGCTAGTAAACACAGCTTTACAGAAACGTAGAGCGGGAAGCGCAAAATAATCGGGGAACACAGCAATACATTTTCTGCAGTTATACATACACCGAGAATATTATTCAAGAAATAATCACCGAAGATGAGCTTTTCCGAAAAGAATAACCCTATGCTACTAACAATATGGACTTGTGACGTAATCTCGCTTCGATTTGCATGTTTATTTTTATAATAAACACTTTCCTTTAAAAATGCTAATGTTATGCCACATTCAGCATACTGGATTTTTGTCACGCAAGGCATTTCTGAAAGATGCATATAACACTCTAATAAAGCAACTGTAGATTTGAAATATTTTTTCTAATTTTCGCCTTGCACGCCTCACGTTTTCAGTTGTTTTCAAAGCCCACAACCGGGAAATTACCCCCGAAAGTTTCAAACGTGTTGAAGTTTTACGTTCGAAGTGGTAGAAGTTGCAATCGTTTTGCCACCTCCCCCGAAAATATTAGGTGGTTGCGGTCTTGAGTTGCTCCGTAAACCACCATATCGCCCGTTTCAGGTTCAACAGAGCAACATTGAAGTGAACCCCTTCGAAACTGTGTGGATGCCGCACCCCCAATCTTTTCGAGCCTGTCCCCCCGGACTTGAATGGCTTGACAACTTGGACCAAGTTCGTATTCATGAAAGACTGAATACATTGGCACTGGGACGTGAGTATTTTGAGCTCTAAATATTAACCAGATGTTTGTTAGTTATACCAACTTCCTTTCGGTGGTTTGGCTTGCAATGGGATGTTGCATAGTAAAAAAACTGTCAATCTCAATTGTTTCGCTGTATGACTGTTAAGTGAGGATACTTTGCATTGCTTTCCTGTGCGCGACGAAGGAGTAACGACACTTTATTGTTCATCAATTAAATAACTCGTTCTGAGCTTAACATCTTGTTTACGATAGCTGTCTTTGTGAGTTTTGTATTTGTCTGTCTTGTGTGTATTAAGATTTTAAGTTTTTTTCTCCTGTGCTAGTAAAGTAGTCGCAATGGTACAGTTCTACCACGTGATCGCAACAAGTCTTCATATACATAACACTGTTTTTCATTATATGCTCGTGCTGAACATGACCCCTTTTTGTACGTTTTTTAGTTTTCAAAGAAATGCGTCCACGGTTCTCTGTGAAAAAAAGCTTTGATGTCAAAAACATGAGGGATCAACTGTGTTACATCGCGCTTCAAGGTAAGCTTGCAAGTTGTTGCTTCTACCAACAAGGAGCTTTAATTTCATTTATGTTCGAAGATCATTCCTAGGTTGAAAACATTTCCTCTTGCTCTGTAGATATGATTGTTTTTAAAAATCAAAATCAACGTTTTACAAACCATGCTGTGGTAGGATTGAGTTATAAAGAGCTACTGTAGATCATGCAAAATAAAGTGTTAGCGCGCACCTGAGGTACAAACTAGAGATTTGTAACTAACGTTTTCAATTGCAATCTTTTGAATCTCTTCATACATTTGGTTAGAAGTGGCCCGCTAGCTGTCATGTTTTTGTAAAATGGCCCGTAGATCGATGAAAACTAGTTGACCACACTGAATCTTATCGACAGCATAGCAAAAACAAATAAATAATCATGTGTTTTTGTGGTTTTAAGTGCATTAGAAATTAATCTGTTGCTGATTTTGATTTAACTGTAGCCTACTGTTTAAAAGCCTGAGAATTTCGGTTTTACCTATATTCTGATTACTTAGCATAGGATGGCCGCAGAAGCTAGTGGGGCTCGTTACCGGTCTTCGCAATCGTACTCCTGGGTAAACGTTCTTTCAGACGCCTTTGTTCTGACACTGAAGAGTTTGATTGCCATCAACACATTTGTGGAAACTTTGGGAAAATATTGGGAACGTTTTCTCTCAGTTACACATGACTTCTCAGATATTTTGTGGTGGTTTACAAATTATTTTTTGTACCAGAGCCAACTGTGATGCAGGGCAGCGGTGATCGCAACGAACCTTTCGTGATGCATTTCATGAATAAGTACCAACAGGTACGAACTTTCTGTCTTTTCCGCTACCACGTTAGCTCATTTGCCAACAGGTTGAATTCTCAACAATTACGATAGTTTTTTTGGTGATCGCGTTAACACCCAAACAGCTGGGCGAAACGTAGGCAACTAAACAAGATATAAGTAACCACCTGAAGAAGGACTTTGTTTGCATGAGATGAATTCCTTTCCGGTAGAAGGATAAATTCTGTTGTGCTGCAAGAGTCTTGAATTCATTTGTTCCGCCTTATACTAGCAGCAATGGTTTTCAACGATGCATTGCATCTGATCACGTGATGGCGCATGTAACTTTTGCATTAAATTGATATTCACCGGTTTTGACTGCACTCGGCGTTGTAGCTTATAAAATAAATCTTTGGATGTTTCAAACGCAAAGTCAAATTTGCTTCACTTTGCCTTTCTAACCTTTCTTGTTGGATGTTCTCAAACGTTTTCATCATTCCTTTTCACAATATATGCAAGTTATTCTATTCCTTCAACTTGGCCTTGCATATTCGGCTTGTCTATAAATTTATTGTATTTCCACAAGTACGGATTTTTTAATTTTTGGATTTCATGAAGGAGGTTGTAATTCAAGAGTTCGACGTTTATAACTTTTGCTCTTGTGCATAAGTACAGTATTTTATTGCTTACAATCCTGTTTCATTGTGTATATCTCAGGAGGTGATGCGGGTCACTCGTCCTTATCAGACTTGCGGTGGTTTCTGCGGCTGCTCCTGGTTTAACAGCTGCTTGTACTCTGTTGACGTCGAAGTACCGGTTGGACATTTGATTGGAACGGTGAAGCAATTGTAAGCTGAAGCTGTTTGGTATCAACGTATTTTGGCTACGGCAAACTTGTTTAAGTCACCGACACCGTTTGACCCTATATGTTCCAAATAACACCTCAAACAGGTGGAAAAGGCGGTCATGTCTGCCCTTAGATTCTTACAATCTGAGCAATAGTTTGTTGGAATAACGAAATACAACTGAATTGGCAAAGTGGCGCAAAGTAAGAAGGAAGTTCAATTGAGTGCAAGTCTCAAGTTACCAGGGGTTGCGGCAATATTTTTGAAATATCTTTGGATGCGTATTGCCGATTATAAGAAGTGAAGTTTGTTCCGCTTTCAAGATTCGTGGCGGTGCTGTACAGCATGATTTACAACTAGTAATTACACACAGTAGCACCAGCAGGGATTCTCACGCAGCTGATAATGATATAAAAACATCCAGTCAAAATAAACAAACAGCGAATTCATTACGAAGTAATGAAATGTCAAATCAAACCAGGGCCATAAGTCATTTCTTTCACAAACCCATAGATTCTTGTGTCATAAATGAGATTTGAATTTTTTTCGACAATTTTTCTGATACTTGCAGAAAATCGTGGTGTTACCCACAATATTCTGTGCATGACGCCGCCGGTCATGAAGTCCTTGCGATCAAAGGACCGCAGAACTTTTGCATTGGTCCAACAGTCTTTCAGGATCAATTGTTCGACATTGTTACCATTGGCCATAGGCAACGATCGGTGGGCAGCATAACAATGCACTATTCGGGAAATGCATCAGAAGCCTTCAAGGAATTATATGTGAAATGTAAGTGGATGCGCGTAAAATTGCAAATCTAAAACAATTAAATTTGCTCTATCTTGCCCCGTAGATTAGATTAGCATTTTCATTTCCATGGTCTTTTTGGGAGGTCTAAAGCCTAAATGACCCCTGTTCCTTCGCAGCCTGCCACTCTCCGGTGCATTTTATAAATCGGTGTACTTGGGGAAAGGCAGCACAACATTCCAATAATCGTGATGGCGTTATTCATTCGTATGCATTTTATGCTTGTGTGCTATCAAGTTAATGTATGAAAGCCATCAAGCGCATACTCTTCTAATACCGCCATGTATATATGCTCGTATTCATTGATGTATTGTGTGTTCACTGTCACTGTGATGCATGCGAAGTCTAGCGCGTTTCATATGAAGTGAAAACGTTGCAAAATGCAACTAATAGCACGGTCATGGCACACAATTTAACAAGCTCATGCTGGTAATGCATCTTTTGAAGGTGACGCAAAGGCAGGCGCAGAATTAAGAGCTGCTTAATTCTACGCTGGCGTTTGCTTCACCTTGGATTCTTTACCGAGCTTTTTGTTGTTACCTTTTGCGTTTGGGATTCTCATGTGTTTCTCAAGGCGTTGAACACTAAATATTGGGTTTGCGCGTTTGCATGGCTTTGATGCTGCAAAAATTTAACATTAAAAGAGTTGACCGTAAACGTTTCTTTATAAACATAGCATTTCTCAGCAAATCGAATACATTAAGTTCTTACAGCGGTCACGTTGTTGCCTGAGAATTATTATATGAGTTTTATTTTAAAATTTTAGTAATTTTTAACTTACTACGAAAGTAAGAAAACAACCCTCGACCTAGTTTGATAAGAATGATTAGCGTGACAGCTGCACTCATAAGCTTTTTGCTGCAATCACAAAGGTGCATTACCCTAGACAGCAGGTTTCAATATGCAGTCATCTGTTGTCCTAACATTAGGTAGGTCACAGGGATTCTTTAACTTTTTCAATCATGTGACCCAATTATTACAGTTCGTGGCCCACCGATTGTACAACTCCTCCAATGCAACAGTTGTTGTGCATGCGGAGCAGAAATAACCAACTAACAGCAATTTAACACAACGTGCGCTGTACTCGATGCGATGGCTGAGCCTGTTTTGTTAACTTATATGTTGAAGGCTCAATACATTTGCATAGATGTCTTCCACAATAAGCCTGGTTGTAGGTTTTATTTTCATGGCAACAAAAGCTGCCTGTTTTCAATACCTTCAATAGCTGTACATTGCACAGAACGTGATAAGTTACATGGAAATTTGCATGTCGCAATAGTATCAAAAAGAGTGCAATTATGGAAATTCTGCTCCAACTACCTACGTTTGCAATAAGTTTTCAATTTCTATAATACCAGGCCGCAACCCGTCATTCTTCCTTCAGAAACAGTTCCAAATGCCTAAGCTGCACTCACAAGGAATGAAAAACTGCCGACATTATGAGGCACATTCTTGTGATCAACCAGCCAGCTGGTTGATCATGAGAGCACAGAATACATTCACGTTGATTGTGATTCTTGCTTTGCAAGATAAGTACCGCTGTATTTTGCGAAAGTTTGATAAATTTAATTATTGTAAATTTAAATTATTGTAAATTTTTGAACTACATTCACTAACCACGTGGTCTTTTTCAGTTCCTAACAATCTAGATGTGACGATGAGAGCAGTGCTTGTGGCCGCCGCATTCCTGATAGTAAGAAATCAGGCGTTTTATGCATGCTTGTTTTGGTGATGTCATGCTGAAAGTACTTGACGTATTTATATACACAAAGGTCGCTTTGCGGGCATGGGTGAACAACAAAGTAATTTCCAAAAAAAAAATTGTTCCACACCCGCTCTTTCGACTTTCTCAGTGATAGGAGACTAGAATTGATGTGAGACACTGGAACTGAAACATGTATTAAAGTCCGTTCACGGGAAAAGATTTTATGATTTAGACTTCGCTTTTCGTGTTCCAATGCTTCAATCATTTGATCGGCGGCTGAAATTGCAGCCTCCTTAAAATTCTGCATTGTGAAATAAGATTTTATTTTTAACTTCGTTTTGATCTTACAACCACACAATTTGCTCAAATTAATTTGATCCACTGCTTTTTGTAGATAAGCATGCGCTTCATCTGTAAATTTCAACATGTTCGGTTGTTTTTCCTAACTTTAATCTCCAAGTGCTGTTTTTTAAAACTTTTCCAAAAATGATACGATTGGTCGACCGGATGTCCGCCATGGTCCTTCACCAATCCTATATGACACAGTGCCACTCGTTCACAATGATCAGTTATCATGCCTTTGTATTTTCATTCATTTATATTCTAATGTTTAACTGAAAATTAGTCTCTTTATTACGCGATGGCTCTTCGTTATTGCGTCTGTTACCTGAGTCATACAACCAATTGATCATCTGTCCTGATTTTCGCAGAACATGATGTTCTTCGACTACAACCCAAGCCGCCCTCGCCATTGAAGCATTCCTGGACGGTACTTGAACACAACTGTTCGACATAACAAGCAACGCCAGGTTGCACTGATTATTGCAACGATGTGTTTTTATGAAAAGTAAAAGCACACGTTGAATAAATTGGATGGTTATAACTTTTCCGACCTGAACTGTTTCTTGCTTGTCGGACGAGTGACTACTGTAGCAAATCTAGTAGATTCAAAGCTAGTTTGAAGTAACATAGAAATGTCCTGAATGTCGATGTCGAATATCTCGGATCAGACTAAATGAAGTGTACAATTCGCCCATAGTTACGCTACTAAGGTTGCCATATACACCATAAATATCCATCACCGGTATGCAATCGGAGAAATTATGATAGAGCAGCGGTTAAATCAGTTCTCAATCATCATACATAAAAAACGAGGTTGACCATGGCTTAGAGATGGGTTTTTATTTCTTCATTTTCGCGCCCGCTTTTACCCTGGAGGAGATCGCGGGGGCAGCTGCCCAAGGAGAACTGGTTAAATAACTCAAAAGTCAACAGCATTCTCCGCTGGCTCCACACCAAGATGGCACCAAGTTGAAGAAGTAGTCACTCCACCTGATCCTTGGAAAACATCTAAGTCGCTAAGCGTTTAAACAAGATATGATAAAACATGCACTGCATTGTGGCGGTTTCGACCACCGTTATGCAGAGCTGTAATGTTTTCCCATTACCCGGCTGGTGAGTACAAAATCAGTCTTGTCAATTCATCAAAAGTCCAATCTGTACATATTCTTGCAGCATCGAGATATTCACAAGAGCTTTTGCAGGAAAGTTTGACCAGGAAGTGGTGGCTTTGATCCGAAGTAGCAGCTTGGAACTTCACCAAAAGCAAATTTTATAAATTCAATGAAAACAGTCGGTTCGAAAAAACGCGAGGCAAATTGGTTCGAAAAAAAAACGAGAGGCATTTGGTTCGAAAAAAACGCGAGGCAAATGCACGTTTTGCTTCAATGGATGATCCTCAAACATCTGATGCCTTCCGAAACTTTATACCTTCTCAGCAGGTAAATTCATGCATTCGTGTCGCAACAAATTGTTTCCAAACCATTTTTATGACTTATTCATTCCTATCAGAACTATTCATTTTCACTCCACATGACTGTCCATTTGTAATAACCTGTTTTTACCTGGTAGGTAGCTCATCTTCAAGGAGTGTTCCCTAAAATTTGTTGACCCAAAAATAAGCATTTCGCTACCTTACATTCAAATGGAACTTTAAGGAACACCTCTAACATGAAAAGGTTACATAATAATTCTATATTTAGTAAGATTTCAATCCATGAGAAATAAAATGCTGCATTTTCTGGTTACAGTAATTGAGTAATGGAAAGTTTTTCTTAATACATTTGTATTCTTGTTTGTTATTCTTTCCTGTGAACATCCCATTACCACGGATAAAATTTTACTCCTAATTTTTTTATTTCATCTATTTGTTTTTTTCCTAGGTGTATAACCCTTTTTTTTCACACCAAATTTCCCCAAATTGACTAGATCCACTCATTTGTGTACAGTACATAAGCATACTCTCATCATCCGTAACTTTTCTTCGCATTTTGTGTTAGTTTTTTAACTACACGCTTGTGCGAATTATTTGAGAATACTTACGAATATAAGCTCAACATCAACTCATTTTTGTTTTAGCTGGTAGTTGTCTATAAAAGGTCACATACAGGCACGTTAGCGACGAATATGACCTCCATGTTTGAGGAGCATGTTAACGCGGTTTGACATAGAATATAATAGCTTTCGACAGTCACTGACAAATTTGCGGATCCCTCTGCCATACTTGAATCAGCGCCTGAATGAGCTTTTCCATGGTCGTATAGCCTGTACGCAATGGCGTATTTATGGATTCACATGCCCGGAGATAAAATCAGTTTCAGCCCGTACGTCCGCGAACATAGGTGCGAAGAGTGAGTTGGGAGTGAAGGGGCGGAGAAAGCTTATTTGCTGGGCCCCGCGTATAGTAAATTAATTGTTCTAAACCGATCTGAAAACTTCATATGACTCTGACGTCAATTAATTGACGTCAGGATTTTAAATCCAGGAAATCATTAACTACCGTAGAGTTAAGAACCTAATCGTTACGAATGAAGCTATTCCCACTTTGAAATTTCGGTCACGATTGAACATTCAAACCGTTGTATTGCGTCATTCCAGACTGCGATAATACGTTAGAATTGCATCAAATAGTGAAAGAAACTGTAAAAACTAACCAAACAGTTCCCTGATCATCTATATGAATTTCAATGACAGAATTTTATGGGCACAAATTATTTTTGATAACTCATAAAATTGGCCAGAATTACTGTACACTTTCGTTTCTAAAGCAAGGGTTTGTCAGTAGCTTTTCAAGATCCCGAATGCAGCGCACGCGCTTGTTCCCCTCTCTCGTCAGAACTAGTCATAATCGCCGCTGGTGCAAGCTGTAGAGGATTTTGGAGCATGCACTCTCATTGTTTTTGAGTTTCAGAACGTAATGAAGGACTGGGCAGACTCACATACTGTGTAGGCTATACAAAAATAGGACAGACAGAAGAATGCATATGAAAAACTGAAGGCAAATGGTTTCATGCAAAACTACAAACATGAAATTGCAAAATCTTAAATTTTTCTGGATGTGATACCCTGAAAAGTTAACAGAAAAACTTCAAAAGGAGTTTGCTTGTCTTTGCTGCTGCAAATTTATGAATTATTTCCGAAAAAAAACGGATATGATTTGAATAGATCTCATGCATCACCTTAAGAAGCAATCTTGTCCGTGGAGGTGCTCAGTTCATAGGTTGAATTAATATAAAACGCATGTAGCAGTAACTGAAAAATCCACAGGTATAACTAGTATACTCAACGATTTTGTACAGTTGAAATTAGAATCTTGCAAATGTTATAGTCAGTAGTGGTGTGTAAGGGGAGGCAAGCGAGGCACTTGCCTCGGGCCTCCCCTTTTTGGGGGCCCCAATTGAGGTGTTGCGCGCGTAAAATGTCCTTATTTTTTATGAAGAACTTTGTATTCACTTATATAATGTACTACAAAGCAGATCATAAGCAAGCAATCTGCTTTCAAAGGGGCCCCCTACAGAAACTGTAATGTGTTGGTGCTTTGCTTTCAAAGGGGCCCTCAACAGCAACTTCAAGCTGAAGATAATTTGCTCTCAAAGGGGGCCTTAATTTAAAAGCCGAATCCAGCCCGAGACCGACAATTAAGTTTGAAGCCCGGTTTAGGTCCGAAAGCCAAATTTACCAAGTGAGCCAAGATATGCCCATGTGCGGGGTTTCATAATGTGTATTGTACCGGTATTGCTACACGGTTTTATCACACCCAAACTAGCAACCACCTTGACCAAAATATATGCTTTAACGAGCAAAAACGTAGCTTGTTAGTCAACGATAATACTGCGGAGTGTACAGCTTCTCAAGTAAAAGAGAAATTATCCACGATAGCGCTCTAGGAATATAGAAAATTATCTAAGATAGCGCTCTAGGCATGAAAGAAACTATCCATGATAGCGCTTTTGGCATGAAAAGCCGGTTTGTAGATCATCGTTTCCTAAAATAAGCCAAGAATCGCGTAAGTGATTGATCTTTTCAACGCAACGCCATCTCGTGCTAATTTCCTCACCGCTGTCGCCTTCTCAAAATCAGTGTGAGACTAATCCCATCAGAGAACAAAGGAACGCAGCTGTGTTTGCAAATAGAATTACCTGAATAAACATCGCAATCACTTCACTTACAGAAGTCACCGCGATGAGCACAAAAAATGTACTTCAGGAAAGAAAAAAATCGTTACACTGAATGTTATAAAAAAGTTTTGTATGCAGGCCCGAAATATTTCGATAAACTTAAGCCCGAACACGACCAAAAACCCAGCCCGACCTATAACTCTGCCACTGACCTTTGGCTCACAACATTGTGATTATTGTCACTTCAAAAATGTCAAGGTTATGATTTTTGACAGCAATGCAATGAGGCGCTAATTTAAACTCATACTAGCGTGTAAGATATCACACCAGACAGAAAATGAGGTAAATAACACAAGCGGATCGTTAGCACTAGGCTAGCCTATACATATAGAGTAAATAATGATGAACTGTGCTAAATTTTCAGTTCAGGCTGTCGGTAATGCTGTACATATAACAATCACGACTAAAAAAAGCGCTGGACCGATGAAAGGCACATTTATTCTGTAATTTTGATGGCATGAAGCATAAGAGAGCAGAACTGTATCACTGGTTATAGTTAAGGCTGAAAATTTAAACAAACACGATGTAGCCTACATACTGCAATCCCGACGGGTATGAGAAACTCACTGAATCAAACTTTAGAAAATAAATACAGCAATCTGTAGTCCCGAAACTAGCTTAACGTTGCAAAGATGTTCAAAACAAAATTATCAAATCCAAATCCGTTTAGGCAGAAATGATAAAATCTAAATCCATCAAAAACTAACCTGCGGCATGATTTGAATCAAAATCCAAGACCATGTTCATATCTGCTGGAGAAAGAATCTCTATGGTGATCTCGTTGAGATTTCGCAAGTGGGTAGCAGCGGCTGGCATTCGACATTTTGTAAGTCGTACTTATTGGTGTCCACTGATATATGACATTTTGTAATTATTATGTGGCATTCGTACCTCAGTTTGTAGCCTCTGAAATTCCGGGGACGGATGTCCTTTTTATCCTTTGTTAGTTGTTACGCCACTGTTTGCACAACAGGAAGTCGACTTTTACATTGGCCCCAAAATTCTCAATTGCGTTGACATCCGGAAAATCCCCGGGCCTATCAAGTATCGGTATATTCTTCTCTGTCATGAAATTTTTCACAATGTTCCATGTGTGACAGGGGGCACGATCCTGCTGAAAATGCCGGAACCGTCAAGATATCTCTTTTCCAGAACTCTTCGTCGAAGAACTTCAATATACTTTGGCGGGCGCATCATGTCTTTGATTGGCTGAAGGCTTCCGACACAGCAGTAACCGAAGTATCCCCAAAACATCTTTTTCTGCTGGTGCTCAACAAACTGGTTTGTAGGAATCACGATTAACGTGCTCACTTCTCTGACCCTGTAAAAGAAATTGCTTTCATTTCTGAAAATCACCTTTCCTCACTGTTCTATTGTCCAGTCTTTGTACTTTTTTGCCAACTTGTATAATTTTTCTTTTATTGGTTTGATTGAAAGCTGTTTTTTCACTGGTCTTCTGGCTTATAAGCATCGTCTCTTGGAGTGGTTTTCCTCTTACCACATTTTACGTTTAGGAGAAACCGTTTCAGTGTCCTGCTTCAACTTGATGACACGGCTGACAGTTGCAAGACTCACACCAACCACTGCAATCTCTATTCGTCTTAGCTGTGTGTTCGTGCAAAGATGCGATCTTCGTATGTTTCCTGGGTGTCATGTCCATTTTGTACGGCGGTTGATTTGCGACTATTTCACGGTTGATTCAAAATATAAGGTTTTTTAAATCTGATGCAATAGCGCCTGACACAATGGTATTGCAACAGCCAACTGATGTGAGTGCGACGCAAAACAAACCGTTTACCGTGCTGTCCTCAATTGTCCAGTCCATCGACCTCCTCGTGGAGTGCTCGACTGCATGACCTGACGGTTCTGGATGACGAGACAATCGAATGGTTGCTTAATACCTGCCCAGAGATCTATAGCGGGCAAGCAGTGGATTGAAAGAACTGGTGACTGATACCGTCCATGAAGCAGAAGCCAACTGATAAAACTGCCTATTCATCAACAGCAAACATCATAATGCCTATACATACTTCATAATGGCCTGCGGGTACAGGGAATAGGATTTTCTATTGGAAACATGCTTTGTTTCAATCAATTTGTTCAAGATTTGTGCTGATTTTATTTTCAACTGGTATTTTCTAACACTTGTGAATAACTTTCAAGCGGGGTTGTTTGACTAGATGACCACCATAATCGGTCACCAATCCTACATGACTCTGTGACAATCTTCGTTTACCTTGATCAATTCTCTTGCCAATGTGTTTTCATATATTCTAATTTGGTTACTTCTTTGCATGATGGCTTTTAGATTCTTTCTGTTCATTAGCTGAGTCATGTGAATCAATCAATCACTGTACAAACTAAGCGGTTTCTGTTGCAAGTTTTTTGCTTCACTGCTTGATGGCAGCTTTGAAAGGCGGCAGTGAAAACAGAAATGCCACATGGAAAACTCATAACTGACGCAAGATTCCAAAAGCCTTCAAAACGAAAATCAAATTTTAGCTTTGTTGCCACTACCATCCATGAGTCCTCAGTGGGCCTGTATCACAGTTTTGCAACATGAAGGTGAGTGGATGAGTTTTTTTGTCTGAATTAGAGAGTGGAGGTCTGATGAAATAACATTGAACCCTCATGGAGCGTGTGAAAATCTTGAACATTTGCCTCTAAATATTTTTCCGAAGGCCACACAAGCTATTACACAACAGTTCGACGGCAGAATATGAACTCCTGATAGAAAATAAAAGAATGTCAAAACAGGAATATCGTTTAATAATAAAAGTATATTTATAAAGAGAAATGGTGAAATTCCTTCTTGGATTTTGGCATTGTGGGAAAATCAGGCTTCAGCTGGAATGTAGAGACCTTAGATTGCGGCAACATATTAGCTGAGGTTAGGCCAGCCTGCAGCGCAGTAACATTTAGCTAACTGACATTCACGTAAACGTCTTACTTAATGCCATTGTTTCGGGATATGTTACATTATACCTAATGAACAAATTTTTTGTAATTTTTTTTTTCATTATTGATGAGGTGTCTTTGCGGGCCTGATGAAATGGCTTGGTAGGCCCGATTTGACCAGCGGGCCGTAGTTTGGTGAACCCCGCTTTAAATTAACATTGACTGAAAACCGCGTGTTTATGCTCCTTTCGTTACAATTGCAAAGTAACCATAGACAGCGTATGCCAGCCAAGAAACGGCAACATTTTCCTGGTTTTCTTGAACCGATTATCTTGTTATTAGCGCTGGGCGTTCAGTGTAAATCACTTTGTAACACAAGTTATTCTGTTGAGGGGAACATTTTACGTTACGATGCAATGTTGGCCAGAGATAAAAAAAGACAAATTGCATTTGCTTCGTAAGGTTTGCAGCCGATACTCAGCTTGTGTACAAGTCATTTTCCGATGGCGAGTTTGTTGAACAGTGTTTGTTGGATTGTGCAAGTGTCCTGTAGCCTGGAATGAAAAGTAGCTTAGACACTATTTCATTATCAAAAAAGTCTACGGTGTGCCGCAACACACGAGCAAAGATTTGAGGTTTTCTTTAACAACGGACGAGAGCAGGTTTTTTAAGAAAAATGTTAGATACCCGGTATGGACCTGTAGGAACCCGATTTCTCTGATTCTAGTGACCCGATTTTCAATTCTAGGAACCCGAATCGGGTCCCTAAAACACCTCAAAACCTGGATGAGGGCACTGGTAATCGAGACGTAGCGCAGTGATTGTCTTTATTCGTGGAATTGATGAATATTTGGTCATCGCAGAAGAACGTTTTGCTTTAGAATCAACGAAAAGTACCCATGCTGGTCAGGAATTATTTAAATGTGTCGTGGGTGGTGTGGAAAAATGCCTTTTCATGGAATAAAATGGCAAGGGTCACAACAGACGGAATCAAAGCATTTAATGGAAAAAGTGTGGACTTAAACGTTTAAGGAATAAGATAAAAATCAGAACGTCCTTGACAGTGATACCATGTCTTTTCATTGTATTTTGCATCAATAAGGTCTTTGTAAAGCTGAACTGGACCTGACATGTTGCAGATCCTGCAGTCAGCATTGTAAACATTCTCAGAGAAAGAGCACTCAATCATCGACAGTAT